>ERZ506005.1042-NODE-1042-length-1412-cov-2.1857_pt1 | contig 1412 bp, 1 predicted proteins | sample MGYA00513578_ERZ506005 | MGnify/ENA metagenome assembly ERZ506005 | reverse complement strand
ATGACCATCGCGCTGCGTTCCGGTAATGACGGGGAGGTTTCCCGCTGGTTATCGCGTAAAAGGGTGACGTTCCCCGTCGTGAATGATAGCGGCGGTGAGATATCACGAAACTGGGAAATCAGCGTCACGCCAACGCTGGTGGTGGTGTCGAAGGGGCAGGTGGTAACTACGACCAGCGGCTGGACCAGCTACTGGGGCATGAAGTTACGTCTGTGGCGGGCAGCCATGTTTTGATAGCGTGCCGGGGAAACCCGGCATTTTTTAACCCATTGTAAGGATGTGTAAAACGAGCGGAGAGCGTGTTTTCTGTTATTTTTGCTGCTTTTTTACCGACGCCAGTTATTATTTTTTACCGCTGCCTGACGTTGCAAACCTGAATTGATAATGGCATATCTGTTTTAATTGAATGAAAGTCTGTGATACGTTCAGGCGATTTTTTCGATTTCCATTTTGACAGGGATAACAATTCAATGCGCAAGGGTAAAATTATTGTTGCATCAATGATGGTGCTTTGTGTCCTTATTTTTGTTGCGGCGGCGGCATGGTTTATGCTGTTCCAGGGAGAAATGACGGAGCCGACAGAGGAGGAAAAACAGGCGGCAATTTTACACGCTGCGGGCCTGATGAAATCAGAGACCCAGGATAAAAAATCAGTCGAAACGCTCTATCATCGTTATATTATTCAACGCCATGTTAATTTAGATTCCGGCGAACTGGTGGCTGGCAGCAGCGCGGACACCGCGCGGCAGAAGTGTGAAAAACTTGCCCCTGAACGCGACCCAGCGCAGGCTCGTCAGCGCTGTACGGTGGCGGATGTGTTCTTTGTGAAAGATAAAAATAATGAAATTCAGCAGGTTATCATTCCAGTTACCGGTAAGGGTGCGAAATCCATGATGCATGCGTTTCTTGCTCTGGGGCTGGACGGTCGTACGGTGAGAAATCTGTATTATTATCAGCAACGGGAAACGCCGTTTCTGGGGGCTAGGGTGGAAGACGCCAACTGGCGCAAACAGTGGCCAGGGAAACGATTATTAGATAACAGCGGACATCCTGCATTGAAAATAGTACAGGATAAACCTGAACATGCCGATGAATATACCGTTGACGGTATTTCCGGTGCGACGTTGACATCAACCGGCGTTGAGAAAAGTATTAACTACTGGATGGGGCCGCAGGGATATGGTCAATTCTTACAGCGTCTTGCCAGCGATCGAAATAACCTTAATCTTTGAATATTGCTGTACGCAATAACGCGTTTTATTTCTGCCTGCCGATAATGAATAATATCACTGTCGGCAGGGGGATTTATTCCTCTGTTACCGCGCCTGCCTTGCCGTTAATTCCATGAGAAAAACAGGGAGATAACGTCCCTTTTATCAACGCATAATGTGTGTGTTCATCACGATTTGATG
>ERZ506005.983-NODE-983-length-1505-cov-4.38_pt1 | contig 1505 bp, 1 predicted proteins | sample MGYA00513578_ERZ506005 | MGnify/ENA metagenome assembly ERZ506005 | reverse complement strand
ATTGGCTAATTTAGAGCGCCCAGTACACAATCGCCGGTACCCTAAGAAGCTTAAGCTTCGTGCCGTCCGTGATTATCGAAATCACCGTCTTCCTACCAAAGAAATCCTATTAAAGTATGATATCCGTGGATTATCCCAACTTCGTAACTGGGTCATCCTTTACAATAATGGTAAAGAACCAGTAAGAAAGCGGGTGCGGAAGATGGGACGAAAGGTCTCGTATGACGAGAAAATCGAAATCGTTAAATGGGTCTTGAAGCATAATCATGACTACAAGCAAGCAGCGCAAAAGTTTGATATTACCTATTCCAGAGCGTATGCCTGGACGCAGAAATACGAGCAAGCAAACGATTGGACGGCCCTAAAGGACCGGCGTGGCAAGACCAGGGGTAGGCAACCAGCCGACCGTGAGAAACAGTTACTCAAAGAGATTCGGGACCTCAAAGCTAAATTACGTGAAAGAGAGGTTCAGATTGCCTTCTCAAAAAAATTGATCGAAATAAGCAACCGGGAGGTGAAGCGGCCAAACGATATCAAGCGGTTCAAGAAATGACCAGCAGTGGCGAGTACACAGTTAGTGAAACGGCCCGAGCTGCGGGAATCAGTCGGCAAGCGTATTACAAATGGTTAAATCGTAGATTATCGCTACGCGAACAGCAGGAACGGGAAGTACTGGAGGAGATCAAGCGAATCGAAAAACGGCATCAAGATAGTGTTGGATACGATAAGATGGTTCGTCTATTGAATAAAGAGGGCCGATTAAGTTACAGAGTGGGAATTAAGCGGGTTAGCAGGATTATGAAAATTAATGGAATTCGGGCGGATTACCGGCAGCCAAAAAAGGACCGCCAGGGAGCAAAACAAACCTATCAAGATGAAAACCTACTAAATCGGCAATTTAAGCAAGAAAAGCCGAATCAGGTTTGGGTAACAGATACAACAGAACTGACTTACGGGACCGCTAATAAAGTCCGTCTACACGCCATCTTAGATCTATATGGACAACGGCCAGCAGCATGGTTAATCTCACCAACGGAGACCAGAGAAGCCGCAATCAAAGCCTTTAACCAAGCCGCTAAGGCTAGTGGAACCACTCCAGAAATGATCCATACGGATCGTGGAGCGGCATATACGTCCACCAATTACAACGAAGCTCTCCGTCAGGAGAAGGTAAGGCATAGCCTATCGGCGCCTGGGACACCAGCGGATAACGCCGTAATGGAACACTGGTGGGCAGATTTTAAAAGCATCTGGCTCGAGCATCGTCCAAAGGCGCAAACTCTAGCAGAGTTACAGGAACAGGTTCGTGCTGGAATAATGTACTTCACGAATCAGTTCATTTCCGCTAAAAGAAATGACCAAACCGTGGCGGAATATTACCACGATTTGGTCGGATAAGAAAAACTGTGTTTTCGTTTTTATAAGTGTCAACTTGACAGGGGATAGTACCACCAAGCTCAAAGAGCTTACAGGTGACTACTTTGACGAGATCTTTAAAACAATCA
>ERZ506005.716-NODE-716-length-2323-cov-6.90873_pt1 | contig 2323 bp, 3 predicted proteins | sample MGYA00513578_ERZ506005 | MGnify/ENA metagenome assembly ERZ506005 | reverse complement strand
CGTCGGTGGTGGCGGTATTGATATCGACATCGTCATAGATGATCTTGCCGGTCACCTTGGCCACCTCATCGTTCATCCGTTTTAAGCACCGCAAGTAGGTCGACTTCCCCGAGCCGGAGGGGCCAATTAAGGCCGCAATTTGGTTCTTGGGAAAGATCAGGCTGGTCTCCACCAGCGACGGTTTGTCCGGGCGGTAGTAGACGCAAACCTTTTCGGTGTGAAAGATGCTGGGTCCCGCCACGGCAACGGTGTAGGTTTCGTGTCAACCACCACTGACTAAAGTCAGTGGCTTGTGAGCCGAATATCATCACGGATTTCGAACCACAATTTGCGTAGATAGGGACAACTTATTTGACCAACTGAAATTGTAATCAAACAGCGGTCGTCTAATTACCAACGCCTTTTATGTCCCCAGGTTGCCATAGGGACAGATAAGCTAGGCTAGTTTAGCTATTCCCTTATCAAGAATGTTTTTAGCTGCGTTCCAGTCACGAATATGGTGAATACCACAGTTAGGACAAGTCCAGTTTCTATCATCTAATGTTAGTTTGTCCGTCCCATTAGTGCCCATTACAAAGCCACAATCGCGACATGTTTGGGTAGTATTTCTTGGGTTGATTGTGATAAATTGACGCCCATAAAGCTTTGCTTTATAAGCCAACATGCCAAGAAATGTTCGCCAGCCAACGTCAGAAATACTAAGTGCTAAAGCATGATTTTTAAGCAAATTCTTGCTACGCAACTCCTCGGCTACTACTAAATCGTGGTTCTTGATTAATGCGGTAGAAATTTGTTGGAGAAAATTATGCCTTTGGTTCATTACCTTGGCATGGAGTTTAGCGACTAACAAGCGCTGTTTTTGATAATTTTTACTATCTCGTAAAGAACGATGTTCTTTTTTTGCACGTTGTTGCCGTCTAGATAAAATGCGCTGTTCTTTGGCTAATTTGCCTTTAATAGTGCGGTAATATCGTGGATTAGGAACTATGTTGCCTTCACTGTCGGTTAAGAAGTTATCAGTATTAAGATCAATTCCAACATGTCCATGAGTAGCTTTGGACACTTTAACAAAAGATTCATCTGAAGCTAACTGCATTGATAAAAAGAAGCGATCCGCTGAATCTTTAGTCAACGTCACGGTACCAATTCTAGTCTCGCATATTCTTTTCAAAAGCCGTGCTTGCGAACCGGCAACACGTAACAGTCCTATTTTAGGTACTTTGACATGACTATTATCTAGAAAACAGACTGTACCGTTAGTTAGCAACGCAGTTTTTTGCCCCGGGTATTGACAATTGGTTTGATACCGCCAGTGATAACTCTTTCGATGAAATTTGGGAACGCCAGTGGCGTGAACCTTCCGAAAAGCATTCCAAGCTTTTCGATAGTTCTGAATGGCATTAGCTTTCGTCAAACTATCAATTCGTTTATCTTCTAAGAATTGATAGTGATTAGACATTTGCTTAGCGTTTTGGCGCATAGTTAGTTGCTTAATACGATCCTGAACTATGTCAATCGGTAGCTTAACTCTGCGAAGCTGCATCAGTTCCTTATTGATCGCAACCATTTCGTTATAGATAAAGCGACTAGCGTCACTGTTGATTTTAATCAACTGCTTTTGTTGGTCACTAGGATAGCAGCGCATTTTTAGGCCATAATGATATTTCATTTTTGCCATTGACTTCATTTGATTTCACCTCCTTTATTGATATGATAACATTATATCATGATGTCAATGTATTAACAAAGGAGAGCATATTATGACTAAAGAAAAAATCAAAGATGCCATTTATACTCGTCGTTATATCTATAATTTCCATTATCATTTGATCTGGGTAACTAAGTATCGCAATCAGACTTTTACAACCGAGGTCTTATCTAACGAAATGAAAGCTATCTTGCAGCAAGTTGCAGATGACAATGACATCGTAATCGAAAAGATGGAAGTCATGCCGGATCACATTCATATGCTGATCAGTTTTCCGCCAAGCAAAGCTCCGGCTAGTGCCATTAAGGCGCTCAAAGGACGTAGTGCCTATATTTTTTTACAGAATCATCCAGAAATACGATGTAGCCAATATTGGGGCGGTCATCTTTGGTCGCCGAGTTACTATATGAGTACATTGGGCAATATGAGCAAAGAAGTTGTCGAGAAATATATCAATGACCAAAAATATACAGAAACAAACAAAAAGCCCCATAAAGGGGCTCAATAGTGGCCTATCCATCCCATGACTAAAGTCACGGGATTTCCGGCTAATATTAATTAAAATTTGCGGTACAATGGAAACCGTTAGTTGATGACGCAAAGAGAATGGGATCG
>ERZ506005.542-NODE-542-length-3659-cov-5.79578_pt1 | contig 3659 bp, 2 predicted proteins | sample MGYA00513578_ERZ506005 | MGnify/ENA metagenome assembly ERZ506005 | reverse complement strand
CTTATATCGGCGAGGGTACCAAGGACTTGGAGAAGGTGGTAGGTCTGCAGACCGACAAGCCTCTGAAGCGTGCCTTTATGCCTTATGGTGGTATCAAGATGGCAGAGCAGGCTTGTACTACATACGGCTATGAGCCATCAGAGAAACTGCACGAGATCTTCCACAAATATTGCAAGACTCACAATGATGGTGTCTTCGATGCTTACACTCCCGAGATGAAGCTCGTTCGCCACAATCATATTCTTACTGGTCTGCCTGACACATACGGCCGTGGCCGTATCGTAGGTGACTATCGTCGTGTGGCTCTTTATGGTATCGACTTCCTGATTCAGGAGAAGCAGAACGACCTTGCCAACATGGGTGACCATGAGATGATCGACGAGGTGATTCGTCTTCGTGAGGAAGTTTCTATGCAGATCAAGGCTCTCAAGGGCTTGAAGGAGATGGCTGCCAGCTATGGTTTTGATATCAGCCAGCCTGCTCAGAATGCACGTGAGGCTGTGCAGTGGCTCTACTTCGGCTACCTCGGTGCTGTGAAGACCCAGAATGGTGCTGCCATGTCGGTAGGTCGTATCTCTACCTTCCTCGACATCTACTTTGAGCGCGATTTCCAGGAGGGAACTCTTACTGAGGCTGATGCGCAGGAGCTGATCGACCATCTGGTGATGAAGTTCCGTATGGTGAAGTTCGCCCGTATTCCTTCTTATAACCAGCTCTTCTCTGGTGACCCAGTATGGGCTACACTTGAGGTGGGTGGTATTGGCCAGGATGGCCGTTCTATGGTTACCAAGAACGACTTCCGTTTCCTTCACACATTGGAGAATATGGGTCCTTCGCCAGAGCCTAACCTGACTGTGTTGTACAGTTCTCGTTTGCCTAAGGGCTTCAAGCACTATGCTTCTTTGATTTCTGTGAAGACAAGTTCTATCCAGTACGAAAATGACGATGTAATGCGCCCTGTATGGGGTGACGATTATAGCATCTGCTGCTGTGTGTCTGCCACACAGACCGGTAAGGAGATGCAGTTCTTCGGTGCTCGTGCCAACTTGGCCAAGTGCTTGACCTATGCTGTTTCTGGTGGCGTTGATTCCAAGACCCGTGAGCAGTGTGGTCCTAAATACCGTGCCGTAGAGGGCGATGTACTTACTTACGAAGAGTTCATGCCTCGCTTTATGGACATGATGGACTGGTTGGCTTCTGTTTATGTGAAGACTTTGAACCTGATCCACTACATGCACGATAAGTACTTCTACGAGGCAGCCGAGATGGCGCTCATCGATACTGACGTCCGTCGTACATTTGCAACAGGTATTGCGGGTTTCAGTCATGTGGTAGACTCTATCTCAGCCATCAAGTATGCCAAGGTGAATATTATTCGTGATGAGACAGGTTTCCCACTCAGCTTCAAGACCGAGGGTGACTTCCCACGTTATGGTAACGATGATGAGCGTGCCGACGAGATTGCAGTATGGCTTCTGAAGACCTTCATGAACATGATCAAGAAGTATCATACTTATCGTGATTCTGAGCCTACTACCTCTATCCTTACCATCACGTCCAACGTGGTTTACGGTAAGTTTACCAGCAACATGCCTGATGGTCGTCCTGCTGGAGCTCCTTTGGCACCTGGTGCCAACCCATCTTACGGTGCCGAGAAGAACGGCCTGTTGGCTTCGCTCAACTCTGTGGCTAAGTTGCCTTATGAGTATGCTCTTGATGGTATTTCCAATACTCAGACCATCAGTCCTGGTGCTCTCGGTCATAATGACGAGGAGCGTGCCCAGACTTTGGTTGGCGTGATGGATGGTTACTTTAACCAGGGTGCTCATCACCTGAATGTCAACGTATTTGGCGTAGACAAGTTGATGGATGCAATGGAACATCCAGAGAAGGAAGAGTATCAGAACTTCACAATCCGTGTGAGCGGTTATGCAGTCAAGTTCATCGACCTGACTCGCGAGCAGCAGCTTGACGTGATTGCCCGTCAGGCTCACGAGAAACTCTAATGAGAAGTTTTTTTGTAAAAGAAATCATCTATATAGCCCAGGCTCTGAGAGTCTGGGCTATCTTTTTCTCTGACTTCCGAACATAAGAAAGTGCAGGTATTATTCATGCAAGAAGTGGTCATTTGAAATCGTCAGACCACAGATTTAAAGCGCATGTTTATGCTGTATTTTTATGCAATAATAGCCTAAAAATCCTTTTCTAACTGGGAAACAGAATCCGCCCAACTGGAAAAATATTTTTTCCCAACTGGGAAATTATTTTTTCGCAGTTAAGTGAAGTAGGCTTTTGAATATATATGCAAAAGCTTTTGTGCTGTTTTTTTTCTTGTTTCTCATGTTCGTACTATCGATAGTTGAGTATATGATAAATATCCTAAAAATTATAAAATTGCTGCATAAAAGTTGTATAAATGGAAATAAAGTACTAACTTTGCATAAAATAGAAAAGATATGACAAAAGGTTTCGTACATAGTGTGGAAAGTTTTGGCTCGGTAGACGGTCCAGGCATCAGGTTTTTGATATTCCTGCAAGGGTGTCCTATGCGCTGTCAGTTCTGTCATAACCCCGATTCCTGGAAGACAGGAATAGGTGAGGAGCGTACGGCTGACGAGTTGCTCGATCAGGCTGAGCGTTTTCGTGCATATTGGGGCGACAATGGAGGCATTACCGTTAGTGGAGGTGAGGCCCTGTTGCAGATAGACTTCTTGCTGGAGCTTTTCGAGAAGGCCAAACAGCGAGGCATAGGAACCTGCTTGGACACATCGGCTCAGCTATTTACTCGTAAGGCACCTTTCTTCGAGAAGTTTGAGCGTCTGATGGAACTTACCGATACGGTGCTGCTTGATATCAAGCACATAGATGATGAGGAGCATCGCAAACTGACGCGTCATAGTAACGCCAATATTCTGGATTGTGCCCGATATCTGAGTGAGATAGACAAACCTGTATGGATCAGACATGTGCTCATTCCTGGTATTACGGATAAGGATGAGTATCTTGTCAGGTTGCGCGATTTCCTGTCTACGCTTCATAACATAGAGCGTATAGAGGTGCTTCCTTATCATACATTAGGAGTTTATAAGTACGAGAAATTAGGTATCGATTATCCTCTGAAAGACGTGCAGCCTCCTGCGGCAGAGCGAGTGGCGAATGCCAATGATATTCTGCAACAGGCATTGTAACTGGGCAACGGAGGTTAAATGCGGTTAAAAAGCAGTAAAACAAGAGAAAAAAGCTTTGAGAACTCACTAATTTGTGATAAATTTGCAATAAAGAAAACCGAAATGGAGAATGTGACGCAGCTGAGCATCTTTAATATATAAATTGTATACAACAACGATGATGGAGAAAAAAAACAAAGAAACTGAATTCAATCAATTTTGGGAGCAGCATCAAAAGCAACTCATACTGAATGCACCCAAGGAACTGAGGGATGAGTATGTGGAGTCGACCCAGCTCAATTCTCCCTTGGACTGGTTGTGCTTTATCCTGCCCTTGGGCATCGGTATCCTTGTTCAGCCTTACATCAGGCTGGGGAGTGAAATCCTGTCGTGGCTTATCATGGTGGTGATAGTGTCAGTGCTGTTTGCCTTGATGCAGATGGTAAAGCCTTACATCAGCAAGAAGGAGATCGGAAGAGCACACGTCTGAAC
>ERZ506005.536-NODE-536-length-3695-cov-11.8714_pt1 | contig 3695 bp, 5 predicted proteins | sample MGYA00513578_ERZ506005 | MGnify/ENA metagenome assembly ERZ506005 | reverse complement strand
AGACACTCATAAATAGCTCATTTTAAGCTATTCGGCAGATTTTAGCGTAATTTTCGTTAAAAAAAACTTATAATCCTTTGGCTTTTACGCAGAAAACCCTTATATTTGCACAGAATTAAAAAAACAGGAGGAATTATGGAAACATTGAATAAAGAATTTTGGGAGAAGCGTGATGCTGCAATGAAAAGATTCATGGCATCAAAGGAAAGAAAAAGAAAGCGTATGGCAGAGTTAGAACAGATGCTCCGTCAGGATTATCTTGCTCGTACAGGAGAAGACCCAAAGTTTGTAAATGTTTGGTGAAATGAAAGAGCTTTCTTTGAAAATGATTAATGCCTCTTCACCGTATGATGTTATGATGGTAGATTCAAACACTTATCGTTTCGTAACAGATTATGGCGTAGAGATAGCAATTAGCTTTGATCTTGATGACTTGCTGGAACATTGCGAGGCATACATGTTTAATATTACGAATGTGAACAAGCATCGTTCTCCTCGTGATATGAAGGTAAGAGATACAGTAATTGCTATAATAGACAATTTCTTTGAGACAAACGAGTTTGCTCTCCTTTATATATGTGAAACGGGTGATAGAAAGCAAGCATTGCGAAATCGCTTATTTGATTCTTGGTTTGCTTATGCTAATGGCAAAGAACAATATGTAATTATGGTTGCTAATATCCAAGACTTAGAAGGAGTAAATAATTATGCAGCAATGATTCTGAGAAAAGATAATCCAAATTTTGTAGATTATGTTTCTGAATTCAACAATACTGTTAATTTATTTATGTTGAAGCCAGAGCATTAGCAAGATGTCATCTCCCTACGGTCCCAAAGCTGCAAGCCTCTATTCGTGTCCCTGCGTCCCCATAAGCAGCAATCTCAGCAAGTTGCGAGCAATCAGCATCGAGCATCTATTCGTATGTCCTTGCGGTTCCATCAACATCGAGCAAGCATCCAGCATCGTATGTCCCTGCGGTTTATCCCGCACAAAAAACTGCAGCTCCGCTGCTGGCGTAGACCTCTGATGGTCCGCCATCCATATAGCGAAGCGGTTCTGAGCGACAAGGAGGAGCGGTTTCCTCTTCTTCCCTGAGGGGAGAAGACCGAGATGAGAGGTGGACCCTCCCTTAAGGGTAAGGGAGGACTGGTGGGTTTTCGAAGATCTCTTAAGGGTAAGGGAGGACTGGTGGGTTTTCGAAGATTCCTTAAGGTTCAAGGGAGGACTGGTGGGTTTTCGAAGATCTCTTAAGGTTCAAGGAAGTATTTTTAGTTTTTCGAAGGTTCAAGAAATTACTTTTATTTTTTCGAAAGCCTTTTTTAAGCCCTATTTCCTAAAAAAAACAGCATATTTTTAAATTATAAGTAGAAAAAGATAAAATCTTATACGTAATCCAACATAAATTAGTATTTTTGCAATAAAATCACACTTTTCATAAAAAAAGTGCGACGAAAGTAAAAGTCATGTGCATAGGCTGCGTGCCAAATAAAAACCCATAAATACAATTCAGATGATGCACATTATGAAAAAAACGACGAAGCTACGACAACCATCGGGTATGGTTGCAGCAAAAGACATAAAGTAGAAAGCGAATATGACGCAGGATTGCTTGAATTCACCTTCTACAGCCGACGTAAGCTACCGCTTACCAAAGGGCATCCACGTTACTGGGGCTGATGACAAATCGGATCCAGCTATAGAAGGAATGCCCTGGGGTTAGCATTTTAAAATCGACATGAAAACTATACTTGATTTGTCATGAAAAAAGATTTGAATAATGTAGAAGCAGTAAAAAGAAGCTTTCTATGCGGCATATCATCAATGGGATGATTTTAACAAGGAACTCTTTGCACGCATATATTTCTAATTCTCTGACATTTAAGTTTATATAACTTTATTTCTTCGTTTGTTTAACTAGAAAATCGTACCTTTATATCGTTAATTCCATAGCAAGATGAAGTTTTACGCTCCTAAATACAAGCAACTTGACCTCGGTTTGCTCTGCTCATCCCTTGATGAGTTGGACAAGACAAACCGATGGGTGGCTCTCGGTGACCTTCTTCCATGCCACCCTTCACAGGTATTCACGGAGATGTCACAAATAGCGTCAAACGGTGAACCCTTGGTGCAGCAAAAGTCCGAAAGGTGAACGCTCTTTATATAGGGAGTTTTCCAATAGGAAGCATGCTTAGACAGGTAGATTGTAACCGATGACAAAGATAAAATTAAATACATAAATAACCAAAATCTATATGTTCTACATGTAGAGTATAAAATTAACAAAAATTATGGCTTATATCAAGCATTTTACAAATCTTAACGCCTTTTTTGGGCATGTTTTGCACTCAGAAAAGCCCGGATTCGATAGGCGACGTAAGGAAGACCATGTCCGTCCGAAGACAATTAAGCGAGTCTAAGACGGAAAAGTTTTAGAGTTGGCCCAGGCCTATCTGCTCACCCGTCATACCCTCAAGACCGTATCGACGGACCGCCAGAAATTTGAGAAAATCTGCGAAATCCTCGACGCCTTGGAAGCCGACAACCAGGCAGCCAATCCCGGCGACGAACCCCTGTTCGAAGGCGGCTATCTGGCCGCCTTCCGCCGCCTGATGACTCAAGTCTGGGATAGATGATTCCGAATGTTCAGAAGTTATCTTTATGGGGAGTTAAAGAAGTTATCCCATAAGCATTCGTTCTGAGCAAATTGATGACAGCAGAGCAAAAGTACCTTTAGCTTGCATTGAGGAAAATAACTTTTTCCCAAAAACATTTGGCAGTATCACAGAAAAAGTATATTTTTGTATGCAAAGTTTAATTATAAGGAGGTTAATTATGAACATAGAAGAAAAAAAAGCAGATTTTATGCGTCGTTTCAAGGCTTCGAGGGAGCGAAAGGCTGAATACATAGCGCAAATGGAGAAGCGTATGCGTGAGGACTATCGTCGCAGAACAGGTAAGGAAGCAGAATCATTTTGTGTGTTGTAATAATGAAGCAATTAGATTTAGTGAAGATTAATAGGTGTGCACCTTATTTTGGTAGATGAATATGGAATAGACAATGTTGCTGCTGTAATCATCAGAAATGACAATCCTAACCTTGGTAAAGTATTGGCAGAATTTGGAGAAACAATAGAAATGTTTAGCCATAAACCAAGTATAGGTTAATAATGCAATATTCTTCATTCGAGTTTTGATAAGTGCAGAGCTATAGGCTTTGAGGAACCAAAATAACTTTTTCCAAAAAACTGATAGGTATCACTGCTTGTATTATAGTGCGGACTGTCAGCCTTGGTGTAATACTGTAGGTGTATCAACAATGTGATCTCAAAGCTGCAAGCAGCCCCTTAGCAAATCCTTGAGTGAAAGCGGGTTTATCCCTGCACAAAAAACTGCAGCTCCGCTGCTGGCGTAGACCTCTGATGGTCCGCCATCCATATAGCGAAGCGGTTTAGAGCGACGTTTCTGTCCCCTACAAGGGGAACCGAAGGGGTCGTAAAGACTATTGAGAGGAGCGGTTTCCTCTTCTTCCCTGAGGGGAGAAGACCGAGATGAGAGGTGGAGCCTTCCTTAAGGGTAAGGAAGGACGGGTGGGTTTTCGAAGATCTCTTAAGGTTCAAGGGAGGACTGGTGGGTTTTCGAAAAAAAAACTTATAATCCTTTGGCTTTTACGCAGAAAACCCTTATATTTGCACAG
>ERZ506005.522-NODE-522-length-3845-cov-4.32718_pt1 | contig 3845 bp, 4 predicted proteins | sample MGYA00513578_ERZ506005 | MGnify/ENA metagenome assembly ERZ506005 | reverse complement strand
TAAGGCCTTTGAATAAGACAAAAGGCTGCCTCATCGCTAACTTTGCAACAGTGCCAGTCTTCGCCGATGCGAATGATGCGAAACCCGAGCCGCGTCAGCGCCGGAACGACGGTCGCCTCGCCACCGGAGAAGCTGTCAGCAGTGAGCGGGCCCTGCTCGGGAAATTGCTTGCCGAAGGCCACACCGGCGATGGCCTTGGAATCGCAATCGGTGCCGGTCTTCGGATCACGTACCAGGAAGTCGCGGGACTTGCCGTAGCCGTGGCGCGCCAGGAATTTCGTGCGGCCCAGTTGCACGAACTCATCGATGGCAGCCTGCACGGCGGCGGGGCTTCGAAGCTGGGAGAGTTGAGACACAGGGTCCTTCCTTACTGTCATGGTGTGCCGGGAACCGCCGAGCCACGAGATTATGAGTAGCCCCTGAACAGAAACGTCACGATAAAAGCCGTGAACGCCACCAGGCCCATTAAATCCCTTGCGTATTTGCAGCCCGTGCTGTCCAAACCTGTACCAGGTCCGATCAACACGCTCCAACCATTGAGGTACGAAAACACCGCCTGACCGAACAAAAAATGCGTGATAGCCGCCGCAGCCATGACGCCGGAATCGTCAGACAGGCTGTAGCTGTTGACCATTGCCCTGTACGCCTGCATCTGAAATGGCTATTGCCCTGATGGGAGCCGGCTTTTCAGCCACCGACACCAGCGATGCCGTCAATATTCTTTACCCGATAACCATGACCGTACAAGCTAACAAGGCCTGGCAAGCCAGCGGACTTAAAAAGTCTTTTTTTCTACCATCCCACAAAAAAGTTCGTGGTGGAGAAAAGATAAGCTATGCAAGGCTTTAGGAGACGTGGTTTTTCAGGATGACGAAGAACGATTCGGCGCTAGGTGCAACATAGGTGCATCGCACGAGCGCTAGGAACGGCGAAAAAAGGCGGACGTGGCGAAATCGGTAGACGCAGCAGACTTTAAAATTGGAGTGCCCGCGGGGAAATCCGCGGAGTAGAACCGCTCAAAGTCGGGGAACGCTAACGGGCAATACCCTAAGCCAATCCCGAGCCAAGCCCCTTCGGGGGAAGGTGTAGAGACTGGACGGGCGGCGCCTAAAGCCTTCGGGCAATGGCGAAGGGACAGTCCAGACCACGAACGTCATCAGACGGCGGCGAAAGTCGAGGTGGTACGAAAATCTGCTTCTCTGTGAGAGTACGGGTTCGAGTCCCGTCGTCCGCACCACAAAGCCAAACATCCCTGCGATGATCGACCTCTGGGCGTTTGGTCGTGAGCCCGCCACCCTCGCGCTACGCTTTGCGCAGGCGTCGAAGGCGATCAGGTGCGCCCATCGATTCCGTCGAGCACCATCGCTGCGAGTTCATCGCTGGTGTGTGCACCACTATCGAGAACACGGGTTGTGCATGGAAGCCGTTCCCTTGCGGCCAAGCATCGGGCGACATTCGCTAATCGCCACTCTCGAATCTCCGCATTTCGATTCGGGTCAGGATGCATGGTCTGGTTCGCGATCCGGTGACGCAATAGGTCCTCGTTGAGCGTCAGAAAGATGTGCAGCAGCTGATCGTCGATCCGCCTTACCCCGTCGAGTATCTCAGTCAGATAGTCCGGGTGCACGAGCGTCATTGGGATGATGATGTCCTGCGAGTAATTCCTTCGAATCTCCCTGACCGCCGCGATCGTAAGTCCCCTCCACAAGGGGAGATCCTGATAGTCTCCGCTCGCTGGCATGGGGACCGTTTCTTTCACCACGAACCCGATTTCCTCGGCACTGTTGCAAATAGTCGGTGGTGATAAACTTATCATCCCCTTTTGCTGATGGAGCTGCACATGAACCCATTCAAAGGCCGGCATTTTCAGCGTGACATCATTCTGTGGGCCGTACGCTGGTACTGCAAATACGGCATCAGTTACCGTGAGCTGCAGGAGATGCTGGCTGAACGCGGAGTGAATGTCGATCACTCCACGATTTACCGCTGGGTTCAGCGTTATGCGCCTGAAATGGAAAAACGGCTGCGCTGGTACTGGCGTAACCCTTCCGATCTTTGCCCGTGGCACATGGATGAAACCTACGTGAAGGTCAATGGCCGCTGGGCGTATCTGTACCGGGCCGTCGACAGCCGGGGCCGCACTGTCGATTTTTATCTCTCCTCCCGTCGTAACAGCAAAGCTGCATACCGGTTTCTGGGTAAAATCCTCAACAACGTGAAGAAGTGGCAGATCCCACGATTCATCAACACGGATAAAGCGCCCGCCTATGGTCGCGCGCTTGCTCTGCTCAAACGCGAAGGCCGGTGCCCGTCTGACGTTGAACACCGACAGATTAAGTACCGGAACAACGTGATTGAATGCGATCATGGCAAACTGAAACGGATAATCAACGCCACGCTGGGATTTAAATCCATGAAGACGGCTTACGCCACCATCAAAGGTATTGAGGTGATGCGTGCACTACGCAAAGGCCAGGCCTCAGCATTTTATTATGGTGATCCCCTGGGCGAAATGCGCCTGGTAAGCAGAGTTTTTGAAATGTAAGGCCTTTGAATAAGACAAAAGGCTGCCTCATCGCTAACTTTGCAACAGTGCCGGACTTTTCAAGTCTCGGAAGGTTTCTTCAATCTGCATTCGCTTCGAATAGATATTAACAAGTTGTTTGGGTGTTCGAATTTCAACAGGTAAGTTAGTTGCTAGAACCCATGGCTCCTTTGCCGACGCTGAGTAGATTTTAGGTGACGGGTGGTGACAATGAGTCCGTGTCGAGCGCTGATTTTTTCGGCCTTTAGAGCGAGATTTATACAATAGAATTTGGCATGAGATTGGATTGCTTTTAGTCAGCCTCTTATAGCCTAAAGTCTTTGAGTGACTAGATGACATATCATGTAAGTTGCTGATAGGTTTCCAGTTTTCCGCTCCTAGGTCTGCATATTGTACTTTTCCTCTTACTCGACTTAACCAGTACCAACCCAGCTTCTCAACGGATTTATACCATGGCACTTTAAAGCCAGCATCACTGACAATGAGCGGTGTGGTGTTACTCGGTAGAATGCTCGCAAGGTCGGCTAGAAATTGGTCATGAGCTTTCTTTGAACATTGCTCTGAAAGCGGGAACGCTTTCTCATAAAGAGTAACAGAACGACCGTGTAGTGCGACTGAAGCTCGCAATACCATAAGCCGTTTTTGCTCACGGATATCAGACCAGTCAACAAGTACAATGGGCATCGTATTGCCCGAACAGATAAAGCTAGCATGCCAACGGTATACAGCGAGTCGCTCTTTGTGGAGGTGACGATTACCTAACAATCGGTCGATTCGTTTGATGTTATGTTTTGTTCTCGCTTTGGTTGGCAGGTTACGGCCAAGTTCGGTAAGAGTGAGAGTTTTACAGTCAAGTAATGCGTGGCAAGCCAACGTTAAGCTGTTGAGTCGTTTTAAGTGTAATTCGGGGCAGAATTGGTAAAGAGAGTCGTGTAAAATATCGAGTTCGCACATCTTGTTGTCTGATTATTGATTTTTCGCGAAACCATTTGATCATATGACAAGATGTGTATCCACCTTAACTTAATGATTTTTACCAAAATCATTAGGGGATTCATCAGCGTATAGTGTTTTGCAGTTTAGAGGAGATATCGCGATGCATACGCGGAAGGCAATAACGGAGGCGCTTCAAAAACTCGGAGTCCAAACCGGTGACCTCTTGATGGTGCATGCCTCACTTAAAGCGATTGGTCCGGTCGAAGGAGGAGCGGAGACGGTCGTTGCCGCGTTACGCTCCGCGGTTGGGCCGACTGGCACTGTGATGGGATACGCGTCGTGGGACCGATCACCCTACGAGGAG
>ERZ506005.299-NODE-299-length-8534-cov-5.59818_pt1 | contig 8534 bp, 8 predicted proteins | sample MGYA00513578_ERZ506005 | MGnify/ENA metagenome assembly ERZ506005 | reverse complement strand
AGAAGATCAACGTTGTTATCCTCGACTTCGATGAGGAGAAGAAGCGTATCGCTCTCGGTTTGAAGCAGCTCACTCCACATCCATGGGATGCACTTGATCCAAACCTCAAGGTAGGTGATCACGTGAAGGGTAAGGTAGTGGTTATGGCTGACTATGGTGCATTCGTTGAGATTGCTCCAGGTGTAGAGGGCTTGATCCACGTTTCTGAGATGTCTTGGAGCCAGCACCTCCGTTCAGCTAACGACTTCATGAAGGTTGGCGACGAGGTAGAGGCTGTTATCTTGACTCTCGACCGCGCTGAGCGTAAGATGAGCCTCGGTATCAAGCAGCTCAAGGCTGATCCATGGGAGTGCATCGAGACTAAGTTCCCTATCGGCAGCAAGCACGTTGCTAAGGTTCGCAACTTCACTAACTTCGGTATCTTCGTAGAGCTCGAGGAGGGTGTTGATGGCTTGATTCACATCTCTGACCTCTCTTGGACTAAGAAGATTAAGCACCCATCTGAGTTCACATCTGTAGGTGCTAGTATCGACGTAGTAGTTCTCGAGATCGACAAGGAGAACCGCCGCTTGAGCCTCGGCCACAAGCAGTTGGAGAAGAACCCATGGGATGAGTATGAGACAATCTACACTCCAGGTTCTGTACACAAGGGTACTATCGTTGAGATGATGGATAAGGGTGCTGTAGTTGCTCTCGCAGAGGGTGGCGAAGGCTTCGCTACTCCAAAGCACCTCACCAAGGAGGACGGCTCAATGGCTAAGAAGGGCGAGGAGCTCGACTTCAAGGTAATCGAGTTCGTTAAGGAGACAAAGCGTATCATCCTTTCTCACTCTCGTACATTCGAGGAGGGCAAGGACGAGCCAATCGCTAAGCCAGCTCACAAGCGTGGTGGTAACGGTGGTCGCAAGAACGAGACTCCAGCTATCAACAACGTAGCTGCTGGTACTTCACTCGGCGACATCGATGCTCTTGCTAAGTTGAAGGCTCAGATGGAGGGCAAGGCTTAATCTCCTGTAGATAAAGCATTTGCTATTCATTAGCTAAATAAAAATTTTAAGGGGACTGAAATTTCATTTCTGAGATTTCAGTCCCCTTTTTTTTGTGTGTAGGGGGGACTCGCCAATGCGGGTGTCCAATACTTCCAAACAGGTTCTTGGCATTTGAAGTGCAAGTTCCGTGAGTGGCAGCTCGCCAGCCCCCGAACCTATAATTACATAAAAGGTGTGATGGCTCTACAAGTACAAAGGTAACTCTCGTATGGAATCAACGTGTCAAGCGATTTCTTCTTGCTCTCTACAATGACGACTTTAATGCTTTGGTGATGTTCTACCAGTAGGCATCTACAGCAATATAGTCGAAGAGTAAGTTTAACGTTATGTGTGATTAGGGATACGCTATACAACAAGGTGCAAATAATTATAGAAATACAATCTATAAGAAAGGCAGGACACTATTTGCACTCTGCCTTTCTTGGCAAAACTCAGGTCGGGCATCGAACCTTTTTTTTTATTTCTTACCCATTATGTTTTCTTTATTTTCTCGATATATGGCTTGAATATACCTTGAAGTTTGTTGTAAGTTTCCAATATCCAAGTAAACAATGGTTCCCATTCATCTTGCTCATATCCGCCATATTCGTAGTTCGTAGCCATTATCACACTCGTTTTGTTATCTTCCGCTAAGTTCCATTGAAGTGCAGGTTTCCCGAAAGCTTCATTAATGGTTTCCTTATCTTTTTCTATCAACTTATAATGCTTTTTATTCTCTGCTTTATCAGAGCCATCAAGCAATAAGCGGACAGAAGCAGAACCTTTGCGTACAAACAGATCGTAATGAACCTTTGATGTTCCCGTGGAGATATTCATCCAATGGTAACTCTGTGGCATCTTTTGAAAATCAGCTCCGTTTTTGCTTGCATATTCATTAAATGCAGTCCAAAACTTCATCAGTCGCTGCTCGGTATCAGATTTTGGAGAACTATCGCTTTTTCCGTATGGCGGTGCGCATACAATATCAAAGAGTATGCCTACCTTTGAATTTCCTACGCTCACAGCTGTTGCTTCTACTAGATAGAAATTGCATTGAATAGTTGAATCATTCAACATCTGTATAGCACTTATATGCTCCGCTCTTGCTTTCTCCACTATCCATACAGCGTAATCAGCGTTATAGTGTGCAGCATAGGTTATAACCTTACCCAAATGATCAGAATCGCTATCTCCAAACTGATTCTCTATGATGATGCTTTTCTCTCCATCATCACCAGCTTTGGCAACAATATCAACTTTCATTGTCTCTAACTTGTGTTCACGCTCCGCTTCTGAGATATTGATTTCTAACTTCTCTGATAGCACACCAATATTCTTCGTTAGCCAAGGGGTAAATCCAGAAGCTTCACCCTCAAAGATTTCCTTTAATGGATGAGTATTTATCTGCTCTATCTCTTTCATTAATCTATTTTATATTTAATAGTTTATTTCTGTCTATCTTAGGCGCTAGCTTCTTATCTGAATCAAATTCAAGTATAAACTTTTCCGGATAACTTATACAATGCAAAAAAACATTCTTTTTTCCATCGATACTTATAGTCCTTACGACAAAAGTATCATTTCTGTAGAAAAATGAGTTATCGTTATTGAAAGCAAAATCGGTTCTTATCTTCTTTTTGATGATTTCTTTATCAATGGGTGTTTGTTCATATCCGTTTTCGGTAAGAACATAAAGAAGTTTTCCGTTATGTTGCAGTTCTGAATCTGTGTATTCATAATCTTGTCCCACAATAATAAAGCTACCCGTTAGTTCACCGAGATATTTGTCTATATAGGTATATCCTACAAGACTATATATATTAGACAGAACAACTGTATCTTTTTTTATATCATCAACAGAATGAGCTGAAATATATTGTGCGATAGTCTGTTTGGTCGCATCTGGTATTGGTGATAAGTTTGTTATCTTTTGTTGGGCATTTGCTGCTACACAAAAGAGAAGTTCACCAAATATACATATCTGTTTTATTAGCTTCATTTTTTTAATTTATAAATTTCACGACACCTAATTTAATACACGTTCTGCACATTATCTTTTCCTTACTTGCATAATACAGGCAAGGCGAAGATATCCCGTTCGCGCAAGCAAACCGAGATTCTTCAGCCACTCGTAGCAATGCTAAGGGATTATTTCAACTTTCTAATCTGCTCTTCAGTCAATCCTGTCATTTTCATCACCGTAGCATCATCCATACCATTCTTAGTCAGATTTTCTACCATACGTCTCAGCATCTCCTGCTGCTCAAACAGGTCAGCATCCTTCTGCTTGATGGCCTTCTCTTGCTCAAGAAGGTCGGCATCCTTCTGCTTGATGGCCTTCTCTTGCTCAAGAAGGTCGGCATCCTTCTGCTTGATGGCCTTCTCTTGCTCAAGAAGGTCGGCATCCTTCTGCTTGATGGCCTTCTCTTGCTCAAGAAGGTCGGCATCCTTCTGCTTGATGGCCTTCTCTTGCTCAAGAAGGTCGGCATCCTTCTGCTTGATGGCCTTCTCTTGTTCTAGAAGGTCGGCATCCTTCTTTTCAATAAGTTTTGCCTGCTCCATAATCGCAGTATCACGATCCTCTAAAGCCTTGAAGAACTCAGCTTCAGCATTCATCTGATAACGCATTTCAGGATCAGCGGCAGCCGACTGAAGTCGATGAACAATATATTCCATTTCACCATCACCAGCATACTGCGATTCATCTACTCTCAATACTCTCCTATCCTCCTCGTAAGCAAGAGTCTGGTCGAAGACACTCAGCACTCTCTCCAAGTGATTATTCACCTTGCCTCTTAGCAAAGGAATCTGTACGATGATGCTGTCGTGCTGCAGACTCTCCACAAACGGATCTGGCTGATCAAGCACAACCTCCTTCCCCTCGTAGTCGTAAATGCGATGCTGGGCATAGACCACAGGCTCGTTGATTTCACCTACACGATGACCCAACAGATACACGGCAACAGTAGGAAGAGCATACTTATTGTCAGATTCTTTCGTCATATTCTCCTTGTTGTTATATTGCAAGGCGAGATATTGGCGGAAGCGTAAAGTTTCCGTCTCAAGCCATGTCTTCTGCAGTTCGATAAGAATCAGTTTCTGTGAACCATCCTTCTCCTTCACCTTGGCGGCAAAGTCGATTCTGAACATGGAAATGGCATTGCGATTGATATTGCTGTATTCGTTGCGGCGCATCTTTACCTCCAGCACCTCCTTCTGCAAGAGTGCCGAAAGAATGGTCTTGGCGATGCGCTCGTCCTCCATCAGGTATTTGAACACGGCATCATAAAGTGGATTTGCAACATATACCATCATAACTTACTATTTATTAATTGAAAGAATTGTTTTAACTCCTATCCTGCAAATATACGCCAATTATCCGAAACCACCAAATTATTTCTGTTAAATCTCACAGTATTAAGTGGCAAAAAAATATTTTTATCACTTCATCTACTATAGTCACGAAGTATTCATCTCCTTGATTATGTCACGGAATTTTCATTTTTTTGCAATGCGTAAGGCAATGTCGCCTTTGCATAAAACAAAAGTAATGAAAAAGAACACAGAAAACAGACCAAGACCCAAGGCTACCATCTACATTCAATATGATGCAGAGAAGGCAGAAAAATTCACTGGTTACACCACAAGATGGAAAATGCAGAGAAAGGAAACCTTGAACATCAGCCTCTTCATCCGAGAGTTGAATGAGCAATACAAGATTACGAAATCAGCCTTTCACGAGACAAGTGGAATACACAACAAGGTATTCAACAAATACCTGAACGTACCCGACAACTGCAGCCTGTCAACGGAAGCTATCGAGCGCATTGCCAGCAGCGATTCTATGATACGACACGAAGTGATGGCACCCAGGAGCAGCATCGAATACCACAGGATGCTGCGCCGAGACCATCCGGCAACGCTGCCTGGAACAAATTCTCGCACACCTGGGTTGTTCCAAAGTAAACCACTGTCAAACAAACAATAAAACAACAACATAAAAATCCTAAAAACATGGAAGAAGACCAACAAAATCAAAACAAAAATGAGAAGCCACGTTACTATGCTACCGACTTCAATGAAATCAAGGAAAATCTCTCTGATGAAGAGAAGCTGCTCTTCGAGAGATACAAGGAAATGCTGAGCGGCATCATCCCTGCAGATTCAGCTTCATCAGCTCCTGCAAACGATGATGCATCCTCCTCTTCAGCTCCTTCAAACGAAGCTCCATCCCTCAAATCCCTCCTGAACCACCTGAAGAACATAAGCCAGAAAACCATAAAGCTGATGGCGCGAGGAAAGCTCGATATCCAAGTTACATGCCCGAAATGCGGAAAGACACGCTGCTTCATCAAGGTGGATAACGGATTGATCCACTGCTGGTCGTGCAACTGGAGCGGATACCTGGAGGAGATGAAATCGCTGCTCGGAAAGGGCAGCGGAAAGGTGAACGGAAACTACTACGCCAACGCCCAGAAAAAGCAGCAGGATGAACACAAGGCTAAGGACTACGTGCCTATGCTGCCCGACGACTTCCACGAGATAGATGCCGAAACCCGATCCTGGCTCTACCCCATCTACCCCTTCAAGACCCAGGAAGAGCAGCAGCAGTTCATCGACCACTTCCACCCCGCCAACCTCCTCTCGCGCCATCCCAAGGCTCGCCCCATGATCACCGCCACCGAACTCGCCTCGCTCCAGTCGATGGTGCAGCGATACATCCAGGCAATGAAGATCTCGCCCGACATCATCATTCAGGAAGGAGTGATGTGCGCATGGATGAAGCAGACGGCGGATGACTCCAAAAGCGAGGACCCGAAAGGCGTGGTGATGGTGCCTGCCATCGCCTACTGCAACTACCTGAACGGCAAGATCATCAACGTGAAGTTCCGCTCCGTGCAGCAGCACCCCGTCACCGGCGAGTGGAGCAAGATCTTCTGCCAGGTTTCCCCCACCAAGCCCTGCGCTCCCTACGGCATCGACAACATCAACCTGCTCCGTCCCGACGCACAGCCCATCCGCCAGCTCATCATCACCGAGGGCGAAAAGGACCGACTCACGCTGATGACCTGCGGATTCCCCTACGTGCTGAGCATCGCCAACGGTGCCAGCACCAACATCGAGGAGAGTCACGAGGCTTTCGACGAGTGGATTCAGCAGGCGGGCGAGATCATCATCTGCGGCGATACCGACCGCCCGGGCCGCCGACTGGTAAAACTCCTGATAGAGCAATACCAGACCCGCGCCAAGGTTACCACGCTGCCGCAGGGCAAGAAGGACATCAGCGAGGTATATGATGCCTTCGGAAGCCGCGAGGTGCAGCGAATCATAGCCGAGGCGCAGGGCATCAGCGACGCCGACATCTACGACCTCTCCGAGCACAAGGAAGACATCCTCGACATCATGATGGGCAACTACGACCGTGGCTACGAGGTGGGGATGGGCGGACTCACCGACGGCATCTTCCACCCCACTTCCGAGGGCGGACTCATCATCCTCACCGGTCGCCCGAACTCGGGAAAGACGGATTTCCTCAACTGTCTGATGGCGCATCTGATGTACCACAACCAGAAGCGCGTGGCGTTCTTCTCGTTCGAGAAACCTATCAAGGGCAAGCACGTGAGGGAGATTGCCCGCATAGCCCTGGGGGTGAGGAACACGGAGGATATGGACGGCGCCGAATCGCCCGAAGAGGCAAGGCTGGAGAACCGCAGGGTGCTGGATTTCCTGTCGGAGCACATGGTGGATTTCGATACGAAGACCCGTCTGCCCGACAGCAACTACATCATCGGAATGATGGAGGCGATGATGAACCGCAAGAAGCAGAAGATAGATTATCTGGTGATAGACCCGTATGTGTTCATCAACATGACCGAGGGCGGCAGCCGTGCCACGGAGACGGAGAAGGTGAGACTGATGCTGACGAAGCTGCAGGCATGGAGCCGTACGCGCCACATCTGGACGGTGGTAGTGGCTCACCCGAGAATACAGTACAAGGATGGTCACGAGGCATTTCCGCCGCTGGATATCTACTCCGTAGCGGGCAGTGCGCAGTGGGCTAACCTCGCCGACTTCCTGCTCACCGTAAACCGAATCTCGAAGCCCGAGGAGGGCAAGATGTTTACCATCGTAGAGATGCTGAAGGTGAGAGACCAGGAGTTCTGTCATCCCGGAAAGGTGTACTACGTGCGCCAGCCCTGCGGCAGATACGACGAAAGGGAATCGGAAAACGACTGCATAGCCGAGGCGATGCAGGGCAAGGTGCTGGCGAAGGACGATGAACCCTGGAGATAGTGAATTTCAAAAAACGATACGCCTATGACAAGAGAAGAATATAACGAGCTGAGAGCCCGTGCCCACGAGCAGATGCTCGACGACTATAAGTGGATGCTGGATCAAGAATCGGGCATCCGGGAGTGGCGATGTCCCAAGAGATGGATCATCGAGTTCGTACACGATGTGAGCGACTATGTGATGGTGAGGAGCAGCGGCGAGGAGGACGTGGGCGATGAGTGGCACGACGATCTCCTGCGCCCCATCCCCCTGCAGAAGCTCTACCGCCAGTTTTTCCAGAAGAGCTGCATTCCCCCACCCAATCATCCGGATAAGGCGCTGAGCAAGCTCAGGGGCATGGAGCAGCGCAACAGCATCTACCCCGACAGCATCACGAGATTCTACATGGAGCAGCTGCAGAAGAATCCTCCCTGCCGAATCATTGAGCTGCTGATCATGGAAGGAGGAGAAAGCTGAAAAGAGCCTCTATTGGTCTGGAATAGAGCCTCTTTTGCCCTACATTTGAGGCTCTTTTACCCTGCAATAGAGCCTCTTTTGGCGATGAAATGAACCTAAAACAAACGTTACGTTAGGCTCATTTCTGACCCAAAAGAGGCTCAAATGATTTCCCAAACGGGGTAACCCTCAATGTAACCCTCCCTGTAACCCCCAAACCCTTGACAAACCCGAAAAAATTTCGTATCTTTGCATCGTAAACCAATCAATAATGCTTATGGAAACACACACAATGTTAGAACTGGAGAGGATGCAGCAGATGCTCCTCTCCACTCACTTCGCCCTCGGAGAGTTTCTCCGCTCAGGCACCGCCATCAAGTATGGTATCGACAACACTCCACAAAGCTCCATGGTCATCATCCGTCTGATGATGCTGTGCGAGCAGGTACTGGAACCACTTCGTCTGCATTGCGGCATCATCACCATCACGAGCGGGTATCGCTGTCCGCAGCTCAACCTAGCCGTGCATGGCGTACCGGGCAGTCAGCATACCCTGGGCGAGGCTGCCGACATCTTCATCCCGAACGAGGAGATTCTGGCGAAGTACAGAAAATTCATAGAATCGAGCTGCACCTTCGACCAGCTGATCCTGGAGCCTCGCGGCGCCTCTCCCGGCAAGCACCGCTGGCTGCACGTAAGCTACACCATGCGGCGGAAGAATCGTCAGCAGGTATTGATGTAAAATTTTCTAATAACATTAAAATAAACAGATCGGAA
>ERZ506005.70-NODE-70-length-22997-cov-7.64088_pt1 | contig 22997 bp, 16 predicted proteins | sample MGYA00513578_ERZ506005 | MGnify/ENA metagenome assembly ERZ506005 | reverse complement strand
AGTAACTGATAACCAGTAAACTTTCCTCATTCTTCTCTCAAACACTTTTTATATGCACTTTCTCGGCCTAAAAGCATTATTTTGTTTGAGGTTTTGAACTATTTGGGTGGTTCTACGACTGTTGATATAGTAAGGAGTAAAGTAGTGCATATTCATTTGCCTGATTTTGTGGTTTATAGTTTGCCTGCTGGGTTATGGACAGCATCATATCTTATGGCTATGTATTTATGTACTAAGCAACAGAATAAGAAAATGAGGCTATCTTTAGCTCTACCTCTTCCTATATCTGCAGTTGTATTAGAAATCATGCAACAGTTTGGTCTTTGCCCTGGTATCTTTGATATTTGTGATTTAGTGTGTTATTTAATTCCGATAGTAATGTTTTTAAAATTAGTTTGATATGAAAAAACAAGATGATTTAAGTGTTGGAGGGGCTTTATTCCTTTCCGTAATTTTTGCTATTATGGCTATATTGTCTTACAATTCTGATGAGTCAGGAAATCCCATAGCCATAATACCCGCTATAGGTGTAATTGTTGGCTTAGTCATGGCTCTTAATGCCAAAAGTAAGGCTTCTGATCGAAAGGCAAGAAAAGAACAGCAGGATATTTTTGCCCAGACGCTGGATTACGATGATTGTTATGGAAATGGAGACTTAAAATTGTATTTTAATTCCCAAAGACAGGACGTGACCGTATGCGCAACAACTAATGAGGGTAGAAGTACACAAGTAGTTAGGAATTTTTCTGTTACTGAAACAGTGAAAACAGATAGCTACATTGTTTCTTATGATGCCACCCATAACAAGATATTACGTATAAAGACTAACAAGGGCAATATATTGCTTAAAGAATTCAATCTCAATTACACTTTGAAAAAATGGGATGTGGTAATTACGAAATCTACTCCGGCAGTTAAGGCGTATAATGATTATGCTTTCATTACTGATGATGTCAATGAATTTGTTGCCATCGTTACTCCAACAAGTATGCATCTGCACCGATATTCTGATATCGTAAGCATTACGTATGAAGAAAATGGTAATGATATGTACAATAAGTCTCTCGGTGGAGCAGTTGTTGGTGGTTTGCTTTTTGGTGGTGTTGGTGCTATTGTAGGTAGTAATACAGCAAAGGCTGTCAAAAACAAGAAGATAGAAATGATGTCTATAAAGATATTGCTCAAGAGCACATCTGAACCTACTATTTTGCTTGAAATTTTCAAAGCAGGAAAAGATAGAGCTGTTCTTGAGACAAAGAATACTGCTGATAAGTTTTTCTATGAGGGGCTGATGAAAGAGGTTACAGGCATAAAGGACATTTTCTCCATCATCATAGATATAGTTGATAAGAGTAGTGCAAGCCAAAACCAGCAGATAAGTGTCTCGGCATCAAATAGTGTTGCTGATGAACTTACCAAATTGGTGCAGCTCAAGGATGCTGGAGTTCTTACGGAAGAAGAATTCCAGGCACAGAAAGCAAAATTATTGCAATAATAAATACCGGAACAAATCATGATGCACTTCTGCCCTTAATCTTAGCATCAATCCATACTATGATGCAGGATATGATCAGGGGCAGGAGGGTGGTATCATGATGGTATCGAAAATATACGAGGCGATTCTTACGACGACGCTTGCCGATATAAGGGAAAGAAAAGGAAGGAGTATGAGCTGGGGTATGAAGAAGGATATGATGCCGGTTTTGATGATGGCTTCGCTGATAGTAACTGTGATTCAGATGAGGAAGAATAGCCTTTTACAGTCTTAATAGATTTAAACTTTTGGCTTGCTCTATAGAAATCCATGTGTATGCTTCTGTATCAAAAAACGCAGAATCCTGCTGACAGTGATGCCAGCAGGATTCTATGCTTTCCCTATTAATTTCTTAAATATTTCGTCTGCAAATAGAACTCTATTGAACTCTACAGAACTCTAGTAATTTTTTATTCAGCATTTATCTGCTGCTCTGTCTCTGTAGCCTCCTGCTGCTGAGTTGCTTCCTTCTGAGTATTCTCCTGTGGAGTTTCCTGAACAGTAGCTGGCTGCTCAGTCTGGGTGTTCTCTTCTGTTGCTACAGGTGTATCAGTAGTCAGGTGTTTATCTATAGCTTTATTCCCTATAGATGGTTTAAGCAATTTTCGTCCATCAGAAAATCAAGTAAACCAATGGTAAGAATGCCATTTTCGTCTCTCCATGGTTTAATGTCATCCTTCACAACTATGACTTTCTTAAAAGTATCATTGATTTTAAGGAGAGAAGCTGTTTCCTGTTTTCTTTTCTCTTCATCAGGTAAAGCTAGTGCTGACTGTATATAGTATCGTAAGCTGCCTTCATTTACCACAAAGTCAACCTCTAACTGTTTGCGTTGCCATTTACCATCTTTGTCAATAAAGCGTTGTTCTATCATACCCACATCAACTTTGCAGCCACGACGTCGCAACTCATTATACAGAATATTCTCCATGATGTGAGTTTCCTCCTGTTGGCGCAATCCGAGTAGCGCATTTCTTATCCCCAGATCAGAAAAATAGTACTTAGCTAAACTGCCAATGTATTTTTTCCCCTTTATGTCATAACGAATAGCCTTTTCTATGATAAAAGCATCTTGCATATAGCCCAAATAGCGATCTATCGTTACAGAAGTGATGTTTACCTTCTTTACGCTTTTAAAGGTGTTGGACAATTTTGATGGATTCGTAGGCGCACCAATCCCTGAGGCAATAATGCGTACTAGTTCCTCAAATTCAGCTCTGTTCTTAATCTTGTTTCGTTCTATAACATCGATTAAGTAAACACTTTCAAACAAATTGGTCAGATAATCGAGTTTCTTCTTCTCTGTTTCTAATGATAATACTTGAGGAAGCCCACCATAGGTATAATAATCTTTCCAAGCATCCCTAGGTGTCTGACCGGTTCCTTCGCAATACTCTGACAGTGATAAGGGATAGAGATGAATTTCATCGCCGCGTCCTCTGAATTCTGTGATGATGTCGCTGGATAAGAATTTAGAATTACTTCCGGTCACATACACATCGGCATTGTCTATTCTCAGAAGACTATTCAAGACTTCTTCAAAACGAGGTACTAGCTGCACTTCATCCAAAAGGATGTAATATAAATCGCTATCTATCATACTTGCCTTGATGTTTCTGTAGAGGCGAAGAGGGTCACGTAATTCGGTATTCTCAATATCATCTAATGCAATTCGGATAATATGATCGTCGGCTACACCTGTCGCTATCAAGTGCTGCCGAAAGAGTGTGAAGAGTAAGTATGACTTTCCACATCGTCTAATTCCTGTGATAATCTTTATCAACCCATTCTGTTTTCCATCTATGAGTTGCTGTAAATAGAAGTTTCTTTTTATTTGCATATTATTTCTCTTTACGAAGATTTTTTGGCAATGTTGCCACTTTTTCTTCGCAAAGATACGCTTTTTTTCTTAAATATAAGAATTCTGCGAAGATTTTTTGGCAATATTGCCACTTTTTCTTCGTAAGATAAGTGATTCGTGGTGTTTGAAGGTATTCTTTTATGGATATTTTCGATAATTTTAAAAGCGTAGAGTCCTACTGGCAATGATGCCAGCAGGACTCTGCGTCTGTTTTATTTAAACAAATCCTCCATTTTAACTTCCTTTTGAACTATTCCGCTATGCTTGCCATACGCCACCCCATAGGTTGTAATCATCGTGAGATGAATGGACTGCTTGGGAGAAAGCGTTGCTTTTAGGGTTTCTATGCGATGGCGCAAGCGCTGTTCCTCTTCCTTGCTGATGGTATAAGGAGCGCTGGCAAATTTCATCTCGCATAAGTTTACTACATTGTCGTTTCTGATGATCAGCAGGTCAATTTGGGTGCCTTCTTTCTCCTCTGTTCCTTTCACGTTCCATGCAGAGATCGAGGTTTTTACGCCAGCAACTCCAAGAGCCTGCTTGATTTGCTGGAAATGTTGCCAGCAAACTTCTTCGAAGGCCACTCCATGCCATGCTTTTAATACATCAGAAGTCATGTTGTCGCTTACAAAACCGTTTTCCTTTCCATGGGGTTCTACGTATTTCTGCCAAAAGAGACAGAAGTTGTCTATCAGTTTATAGTATGTTGTACTTTTGGGCATCCCGTATGGCGAATAGCTTGTGATGAAATCACTTTCAGCCAAAGCTGCAAGGGTGTTAGACAAACCTCCTCCCAGAGGGAGACCTGTGGCTTGGCTGATTTCTTCACGAGTGAAACCGGAATGGCGGGTTGCCAATAAACGTACTACCTTTTTGCTATCTTCCGGATTGTTGAAGATTGCTGCAAAAAGCCTGTTAAACTCATCTTTCAGCCTAGGTCTATTGCCAAAAAGAATCTTATCTACATTTTGCTCGAAGCTTAACCCTTTTTGGAAGTACCCCATATAATAAGGTATTCCTCCAAAGACCATATAGCTTTGCAGGATGTCGTATTGACTCATTTGGATGTTAGCATGCTCGAAATACTCTTCGCATTCTTTCAGAGTGAAGGGTGAGAGCTTGATTTCTGCAGTCAAGCGTCCGTAGAGTCCTCCTTTGCTTCTTGATAGATTACTGAGAATCCAGGAAGTAGCACTACCGCAAACCACAAGCATGATATTGTCCCTGCCACTACACCAGCCATTCCAGAAGTTCTCGAAGGCTGGAAGAAATCCGGAACGAGGGGTATCCATCCACGGAAGTTCGTCGATAAAGATGACTTGTCGTTCGCCATTGTCTTGGTCTTGTAGCAACTGTTCGAGCAAGAAGAACGCTTCCATCCAGGACTTGGGCATCTTATAACCTTCCAATCCTTGGTTGAGAAGGGCATAATAGAAACTTTCCAGTTGTGTTTTCAGTCTGTTTCTGTCGTTATCTTGATCAACAGGCGACACGCCTGTATGCTGAAAGGTGATGCGATCTTTCAGTGCTTGTTTGATAAGGAATGTCTTTCCTACACGACGACGTCCATATATTGCTACGAATTCGGGGCGGTCGCTATAGTACAGCTTATCAAGTTCTGCTATTTCTTCTTTTCTTCCTACAATCATATTTTCTTCCTTTCCTATTATTTTCTTGTATTTGATATTTTGTGCAAAAATATAAAAAAATAACGATTCCGGCAAAATATAGTATATTATATTCTGCCGAAATTATGCTTTTTTATACTTTATCGGCACGATATAGACTGTTATTTATAGCAGCTCCCTTGCTATCCAGGCACAGGCTTCGGCATCTGCCTGTCTTATACGTGAAAAAGTTGTCACCTTTAGGATGGTTAAACTAAATTTGTTACTATCTATTTTTCTTATCACTAAATGAGTTACGCATTTTTATTTTTATCACTATATGGGTTGTCAGCGAATCCCCATTATACCTAACTAGGTTACTCTTTTTAAGGAGCTATCCCTAGAAAGGTTACGGTGATGATATTCTTTCAAATGCAAAGATACACATTTTCAACTAATTAGAAGAATTTTCCCAAAGATTTTTCTACATTTTCTGCTGTGGCCCCGCTTGAGTATGTACAACAGATGGTGTTTGATTACCGATACTCATATGCGGTCTTTCGTCGTTATAAAACGCAATAATCCTGGTCAGTTCCTTCTTACATACTTTACGAGTAGGAATTGTCATCCTATAAAGCCATTCCGTTTTTAAAATGCCGTTTGCACGTTCTGCTATGGCATTCTCCAAAGGATCTCCTGTTTGAGTCATACTTATTTGTGAGCCATGACTTTTTAGGATAGATACATAATTCTGACTGCAATACTGGCTTCCTCTGTCTGAGTGATGAATGAGTCCTTTTGCAGTTTCTTCATCAATGCTTTTATATGCCATTTTAAGCGCTTCTAATGGATATACTGTTTCTAATGTTGGACCAACAGCCCATCCAACAATTTTATGGGAATACAGGTCTGTTATAAGCGAGAGATAGCACACACCTTCATTGGTTTCAACATAGGTGATGTCACTTGCCCAAATCTGGTTCGGATGGGTAGGAACGACTCCCTTAATCAGGTTTGGGTATTTGCGATAATTATGGTCGGAATCTGTTGTCTTATAGCGCCTACGGCGCTTTATACGTACCATGAGTCCATGCTTACGCAGCATCTCAATAAATGCGTCACGACCAGGGAAGCAGCCTGTATCCTCAAACATCTGTTTCAATATGACATGCAACTTTGCAGCTCCTAAGCCAGGATTCGACTTACGATACTCACGTGCCTTTTCAATGATGATAGACTCAATGGCCTCTTCAGCAAAGCCGTCAGAGACATTGCGCTTATTATATGCTTGCCGGGTGAAACCAAACAGCCCGCATAGAGTGCCTAAACCTTGGCTCTGGCACTCTGTGCGGAGCAAGCTTACTGTTTGGTACCAGATTTTTTTCTCACAGGAATATTGAAGGTTTCTTCTGCGAGATCAATCATGGTGGAGAATGCCTTAGAGCGAAGCTTCTCTAACTCCAAAGCCTTGCGGAGACGCTTAATCTCTGCATCTTTCTCTTTCAACTGTTCATTTGTTGTCTTTGCCATATCGTCACGGTTTTGGTCTTCTGGCGGCAAAGATAACAAATCTTTTTCATTTAAGAACTTATCCATCCAAGAAAATAGCACTGTACGACTGCTTATATAGTATTTCTTGATGATTTCTTCTGCTGGGAGCCCACTCTCCATATACTCTCGAACTATCATGATACAATCATCATCTGTAAAAGAGTAGCTATTCAACTCTATCTCACGGGTCTCAAACCAACCAGTGTCCTCATTATACACACGTTCAATTCTTGTCTTACGTTTCATTGTCACTTCTGTTTGTTCCTAAGTGACAACCTTTTTCAGGGAAGTACAGCCTGGGCATTGTGGTGCTGGGTGAGATCGTAACCGCAATAGGCGGCTACGGTCTGGAGCTGATGGTTGGGGAGGAGAGTGCCCAGCTTTCTTCGAGAAGCACGGCAGGTGCAGTGGAATTCATAGCCGGGATATTCCATCCGGTACATCTGGAATACTGCCTTCAGGCAGCCTTCGTCGAAGGGGGCGTTGTGGGCAACCAGGGGCAGACCTTCTATCTTGGGCGCAATCTCTGCCCAGACTTTCGGGAAGACATCTGCATTCATCGTGTCTTCAAGAGTTAACCCGTGAACCCGGGTGTTCCAATAAGAGTAATACTCCGGCTCGGGCTTGATGAGGCTGTAGTAACTGTCTGCTATCTCGCCATCCCTCACTATCACGATGCCCACCGAGCAGACGCTTGTACGCTGCTGGTTGACCGTTTCGAAATCTATCGCAGCAAAATCTTTCATCAAATTAAGTATTTATGTTTTTATTTTAGGTACAAAGATACTATTTTTTAGGCTCAATCATCCTAAAAGTATAAGATTTAAGAAAGTTTTAGGATGAATTGTCTTAAAAGTCCTCAAATTCCGGAAGTTTTAGGATAAACCATCCTAAACCTTTTCTCCTATCCCCATATCTAGGTATTTTCCCGAAACCATCATTTTTAGGTATTGCAGATAAAGGGAAAAGGCTGTATCTTTGCACCCGAAAATAAATGTAACTAAAAGAGATTAAGGACAAATGAAAACAACTATCGTAATTTATGGCTCTTCCACTGGCTCATGCCAGTCGATTGCCGAAACCATCGCCTCTAAGTTGGGCGTGGAAGCTGTAGATGTAGCTAACATCGATGATGCTACTATCGCAAGTCATGAGAATCTCATTCTCGGTACTTCTACATGGGGTGCCGGAGAGATGCAGGATGACTGGTATGACGGCGTGAAGACGCTGAAGAGTGCCGGCTTGGCTGGCAAGACCGTGGTCCTGTTTGGTTGTGGCGACAGCGAGTCTTACCCTGATACATTCTGCGGCGGCATGAAGGAACTCTATGATGCCGCTGTTGAGGCTGGTGCTACCGTTTTGCCTGGTGTTTCTACAGATGGATACACCTATGATGACAGTGAGGCTGTTGAGGACGGCAAGTTCCTGGGACTGGCACTCGACGAGGTGAACGAGGACGACAAGACAGAGGAGCGTATAGATGCCTGGATTGAGGCCATCAAACCAGCGCTTTAGTATTAAAAAATAATTTTTCAGGAGTCATAGAAATCTCTGACTATAGAATCTTGAGTCATTTTGGGTTCATAGATTTTTAAATCATAGAATTCTCTGATTCCTGATAAGAAACTTGATTAATTCGGATAGTATGCAGCAGGAAATCGCAACACCAGTAGATTTGAAGGTTCTGATGAATCATATATATGAATATAAGAAGGGCGTGCGCCGTCTGGTGCTCTACACCTTCAACAGGAAATATGAGTCTTTTGCCATAACAAGATTAGAGCGTCAGAACATTGATTACATCATCCAGCCGGTTGGCAACGACCGTCTGAATCTCTTCTTTGGTAAGAAGGAATGTCTGGATGCTATCCGCATGATTGTTACCAAACCCTTATGCCAGCTTACGCCGGAAGAGGATTTCATTCTGGGTGCCATGCTGGGATATGACATCTGTGCCCAATGTGAACGCTATTGTGAGCGTAAGAAGAAAGTTTGCTAGATTTCTTTCATCTTCGAATATTTTAATGTTAACAAAGAAAGAGCGTGATTGCCTTATTTGGCGATCACGCTCTTTTGATGTATAAGATGATTTTTCGGAATAATTCCTTCCCTTACTTCTTCATCATTTCCTCTACGGCTCTGATGAGCTGGGTATCATGACCGGTGATGTAATCCTCAGGAGAATTATACACCTCGACGTCTGGATAGAGGGTGGTGTTCTCACCGAAGGTACCACGCATATCGCGGCATCCTACCTGAGGAATACCGAATACCAGGCTGCGGTCCATCAATGTCTCCCACCATACGGCAGTCATTGTACCTGCTACCGGTGCACCAATCAGCTTACCGATGCCCAACTCCTTATATACCCATGGGAAACCATGACCGTTGCTGTAGTCGTCCTCGCAAATCAATACGCAGGATGGCTTGGTCCACTTGTTGAATGGATCCTTGCCCACAACCTTTCCATGAGGCACAAACTCCTGATACTGCTTGCCGCTGAGCAGGGTGCAGAGGTCATCGTGCAACCAGCCACCACCATTGTGGCGCTCATCCACGATTACGGCATCCTTGTTGCGGTTCTTGTCGCTCAAGAGTTCGCTATATACGGTGCGGAAGCTCTCGCTGTTCATCGCCTTGACATGAACGTATGCTATTCTGCCCTTTGAAACGCTATCCACGATGGCACGGTTTCTATCCACCCAGCGCTTGTAGAGAAGCTCCTGCTGATCACCCTGTGAAATCGCCTTGATGGTGAGGTCGAAAGTCTTGCCCTTGGTGTTCTTGATGGTGAGACGTACATTCTTGCCAGCCTTTCCATCGAGCAATGCGTTGTAATCCTTACCCGCCTTGATAGCCTCGCCATCAATCTTCTCGATGATGCAGCCGGCAGTAACCTCGTTCTTCTTCACTGCGAAAGGACCACGCTTGATGACTTCCTGAATCTTCAAGCCGTCACCCTCGTAGTTAGGATCGAAGAAGGCACCGAGAGCTGCGGTAGAAAGAGAAGCGCCACTGGCATAATAACGGCAACCGGTATGGCTGGCATTCAGCTCACCCAGCATCTCGCTCAACATCTCAGCGAAGTCGAAGTTATTATTAATATAAGGTAAGAATTTCTCATACACCTTGCGGTAGTACTCCCAATCCACACCCTGCATCTTAGGATCGTAGAACTTGTCAGCTACCTGGCGCCATACATGGTCGAAGAGATACTGGCGCTCCTCGGCAGGCTTGTAGTTGAATGGAGCCTCAAAGTCGATGTTGGTAGTAGCCTTGCTGCCCAGGTCAATCTTCTTGATGCTGCTGCCATTGCAGAGGAAGAGGTTCTTGATATCCTTGTCGGCAACGAAGCCGCCGCCACCGATACCCTTCATCATCAGGGTAGTGCTGCCTTCCTTCAGGTCGTGGCACCAGAGGTCGTAGCCACCTTCAAAGGCAGCCTGGTAATAAACCTTCTCTCCCTTGCTGTCGATGATGGCATCACCCATATTGGATGAGTTGACGGTAAGACGGACCACACGGTCACGGCAGTTCTCGAAGTCGAGTTCGAGAGGTTTCACCTTATCCACCTTAATCTTTCCGGTCTTCTCCTCTTTCTTCTTCTTGTTTTCCTTCTTCTTCTCCTCCTTTTCGTCAGCCTTCTTTTCCTTCTCGTCCTTGTTGGCCTCGGCTAATTCGAGTTCCTCCTTAGACATGCGGAAGCGGTCGTAGGCTTCGAGGTCGAGGAACATGAGATAGGCGTCATATTCTGCACCCCATGAACCGTGACTGCGATAACCGGCACGGTCGCTCTCGAAGAGGATAGCCTTTCCGCCGAGTACCCACTTGCCGTTGCTGTCGCTGTAACCACTGTCGGTAATATTGTGTACTTCCTTTCCGTCAGCCTTTACTACGGCGATATCTGTGTTGTTCCATCCGCCATTACCGATGTAGCTGCACATGAGCCACTTGCTGTCTGGGCTCCATTCAAACCAGATGTCGCCATCAGAGTAAGAATAGTTGTACTTGCCATCGAGCACGGTGCGCACTTCCTTCGACTTCAGGTTGATGATGCGGAGGGTAGCACGATCCTCATAGAAAGCCACCTCCTTGCCATCAGGACTGTAGGCAGGATACTGAGAAGTTATATTGGTCTTGGTGAGCTGTTCCTCTTCTATCTCAGAACAGTAAGTAAAGTTCTTTTCCTTCTCGTTCTTAATCTTAGCCTGGAAAATCTGCCATACGCCATTGCGCTCAGAAGCATAGACCAGACTTCTGCCATCAGGAGCAAAGCTCAGGTTGCGTTCCTGCTGAGGAGTATCGGTGATTCGCTTGGTGGTCTTGTATTCTGTAGAGGTAACATATACATCGCCGTGCATCACGAAAGCCACTTCCTTGGCATCTGGAGAAAGGGCAATCTCTGTAGCGCCCCAAGACTGTACCTTGCGGATGAGGCTTGGTTCATCGTTGTCTGTAGTGATGGAGATGCTGACCTTCTGAGGCTGTGCACCTTCCTTTACGGTATAGATTTCGCCATCGAAACCATAGCAGAGCAAACCGTCATTCGATGAAGTGAGGAAACGGATAGGGTTCTTTTTCTGCTGGGTAATCTGGGTATCCTTTCCGCTTGCGATGTTGCGGCGGTAGATATTGAAGGAACCATCCTGCTCGCTGAGATAGTAGAAGCTCTGGTTGTCGGCAGCCCATACCGGGTTGCGGTCCTCGCCCTTAAAGGTAGTAAGCTTCTGGTACTTTCCATTGTCGAGCATCCAGATATCTCGGGTGATAGGAGAAGTATGGTGCTTGCGCCATGCATCCTCATAACCCTTCTTGTCGTGATAGAGCACCTGACCGTTCTTGTTGATGCTGATGTTCTCCATCGGAAGAACGGAATACAACTTAGGACGACCGCCCTCAGTGCTTACCTCGTAAACCTGTGAGAATTCATTGGCAGCAAAGAGATTGCTCTGGGCTGTAGGCATGATGTTGGCAGAGAAGAGCACATGGTCGTTGTCCTTGAAGGCGATAGGAGTCTCCTTGCCGCTGTGAGTGGTGAGTCGGGTTGGCGCACCGCCCTTGGCAGAGATCACGTAAACATCCAGGCTGCCTTCTCGGTTGGAAGTAAAGGCAATCTTCTTGCCGTCAGGGCTCCAGATAGGCTGGGAGTCGTAAGCAGCATGGGTCGTCAACTGGCGTGCCTCGCCACCATTGGCTGGAACGCAATAGAGATCGCCCTTATAGGCAAAGGCGATGGTAGAACCATCCGGTGAGATGGCAGGGTAGCGCATCCACAGTGGACCCTGCTGGGCTTGGGATGCCAGAGATGCTGCCAGAAGAGCAGCACTAAGAATCAGTTTCTTCATTATTATAAAGTTTCTGTTTGATTTATGTTGCAAAGTTACGGCTTTTATGTGAAACTACCAAACTAAACTCCGTAAAACCACGAAAAGACTACTCATTTATTAGGATATGGGAATCTGAACCTATCAATCTGATACCAACTTCTAAGTATAAAAAATGTGAAAATCACAATTTCTAGGTATTGTACAAATTCTAAATAAGCTATACCTTTGCAGCCCGAAAAAGGAATAGATATGAAAAAAGGAATAGATAAAGGAATAGATATGAGAAAAGGATTAGGAAAAATTAGAAAGATTAAAAAGAAATACATCTTCCTGGCCTTATTGGCCGTGATTGTTCTGGGAGGTTTGGCGAAGGCTTACTCTGCCTGGGTGGGTACTACCCGCATCGCTTTCCTTAACTATCAGGCTATTGCGCTGGGACAGATTTCGCATGCCAACGACAATGCGATGATAAAACTGAGTGAGATCACAACCGATGATTTCGATCATCTGGATGATTACGATATGATTATCGTGAATGGTATGGGCCTCCGAATCGACGAGAACCAGCGCAAGCAGTTGGAAGAGGCTTCCTACAAGGTGCCAACCCTGACTCATGCTGCTACCAACCCAGCCAACAATATCGTATCAGTAGATAACTTCGATGCCGATTATCTGATGCAGTACATCGAGAACGGCGGCAAGAAGAACTATCAGAGTATGCTCGCTTACATCCGCAAGTTTATCGACGGAAAGAAGTTCATGGCTCCAGAGCCGGAACGTGTGAATGAGCGACCTGACTATCTCCTGACTCATTTCGACCCGAAAGATGAGAAGGGCGATGAACTGGGCTTCAACAGTATCCGCGAGTACAATGCATTCCTGGCAAAGAACGGTTTATATAAAGAAGGTGCTCCTACCATCATGCTTACTGGTTTTATGGGTGCGGCTCCTGATATGGAAAAAGCTTTCGAGAAGAAGGGATTCATGGTGTATCGCATCAACCAGCTGCAGAGCTTTATCGCCGGTCATCATGCCGACAGTATCCAGGCGAATGCCGTTGTGAATATGGCGCACGGCAGACTGGGCGATTACTTCGTTGAGTTCCTGAAGCAGAAGAATATTCCACTGTTCTCGCCTCTTAATATCAACCGCTTGACCACCGATTGGGAGAACGACAAGCAGGGAATGAACGGCGGCTTCATGTCGCAGAGCATCGTGACTCCGGAGATTGATGGTGCCATCCGTCCATACGTGGTTTTCGGACAGCGCATCAACAAGGAGGGCTTGCAGGAGGTTTACGGTATCCCAGACAGAATGGAGAGTTTCGTAGAGAGTGTGCAGGGCTATGTGAATCTGAAGAACAAGAAGAACAGCAACAAGCGCATCGCCATCTTCTACTTCAAGGGTCCCGGTCAGAATGCACTCACCGCTTCGGGAATGGAAGTGGTTCCATCGCTCTACAATCTCCTGGTTCGCTTGAAGAATGAGGGATATAATGTAGGCAAGTTGCCTGCCAATCCTCAGGAACTGGCAAAGATGATCCAGGCTCAGGGTGCCGTCTTCGGAACCTATGCCGAGGGGGCTTATACCCAGTTCCTAAAGTCTGGACATCCTGCCCTGGTTACTGCTCAGCAGTTTGCCGGATGGACCCAGAAGGCTTTGTCTAAGAAGATGATCAAGGAGATGAACCAGCTCTATGGTTCCTTCCCTGGCAAATATATGGCTACCGATGACGGAAAGTTGGCGGTGGCAAGACTGCAGTTTGGTAATGTGGCCCTGCTTCCACAGGTGATGGCAGGCGTGGGAGGCGACTCCTTCAAGATTGTGCATGGCACCGACCAGGCACCTCCTTACACTTATGTTGCCTCTTATCTCTGGGCACGTTATGGTTTCAGTGCCGATGCACTCATCCATTTCGGAACCCACGGCTCGCTGGAATATACCCCGAGAAAGCAGGTGGCACTCGGCAGCAACGACTGGAGTGACCGATTGATTGGTGTGGTTCCACATCTTTATATATATACCATCGGCAATGTGGGCGAGGCGATGATTGCCAAGCGCCGCACCTATGCCCAGACCCAGAGCTATCTCACTCCTCCTTTCAAGGAGAGCGAATTGCGACAGACCTACAAGCAGTTGAGCGATGCCATCCAGTCATACGAGAAGAAGGCATCTGCCGAACAGTCGCTCAAGGTGAAGGCGCTGACCGTGAAGATGGGAATCGCCCGTGAACTGGGACTCGATGCCAAGCAGATGAACAAGCCTTATTCTGCAGATGAAATCGCGAGAGTAGAGAACTATGCAGAAGAGTTGGCTAATGAGAAGATTACCGGCAAGCTCTATACTCTGGGTGTGCCATACGATAACGATGATGTCCGCACCAGTGTCTATGCGATGGCTACCGATCCTATTGCCTACGGAATGTTGGCAGTAGATAAGCTGAAAGGTCGTGCTCAGGAGGGTGTGGAGAAGCATAAGCAGCTTTTCGACCGTCTTTATCTGAGCAAGGCACGCAATACCGTGACCCAGCTTCTGGGTTCAGCCTCGGTTTCAGATGAATACATCTGCCGTTATGTAGGAATCACTCCTGCCGAACTCCAGATGGCTCGCAAGGTTGAGGCGATGCAGGCTGCTCCAGATCCTATCCAGATGATGATGCAGATGGCAGACCAGATGGGTGGAGCGAAGGAGGCGAAGCCGAAGAGGGTGGACCACCGTACGGTAAGCGAACTCCGTGCTGCCAAGGTTTCTCATAAGAAGAAGATTCCGCAGATGAGTCGTGAGGCTTTTGAGAAGATGGAACAGACCGGTCGCTTCCCTGACAAGATGATGGAAGCTATCAAGAAGGGACAGAAATGGTATCAGGAGGATTTGAAAAAGGCGAAGATGGCAAAAGCCGGCAAGGGCAAGTCATCTCAGACCGGAAAATCTTCTAAAGAAAAGGGTATGATGATGTCGAAGGCACCTAAATATACCCGTCAGCAGATTCATCTGGCTCAGGCGATTACTACCGTAGAGCATGCCTTGCAGAATGTAGGCAAGTATTCGGAGGCGCTCCGTCAGAGTCCGCTCAACGAGATGTCTTCTCTGATGAATGCCCTGAATGGCGGCTTTACCGCTCCATCTCCTGGTGGTGATCTGATTGTGAATCCAAACACCCTTCCTACCGGTAGAAACCTCTTCTCCATCAATGTGGAGAATACGCCATCGGAGGATGCCTGGGAGAAGGCGAAGGAACTTTGCGACAATACCATCAAGATGTATTGCGAGCGACATAAGGGTGAATATCCTCGTAAGGTAAGCTACACGCTCTGGAGCAGTGAGTTTATCGAAACAGAGGGTGCTACCATCGCTCAGATTCTATATATGCTCGGTGTAGAACCGGTAAGAGATGCCTTTGGTCGTGTTACCGATCTGCGTCTCATCCCATCCAAGCAGTTGGGTCGTCCTCGCATCGATGTCGTGGTTCAGACTTCTGGTCAGCTCCGCGACCTGGCAGCATCCCGTCTCTTCCTCATCAACAGGGCGATAGAGATGGCGGCAAATGCCAAGGGTGACAAGTACGACAATCTGGTGAAAGCCGGTGTTACCGAATCGGAACGAGTGCTCGTAGAAAAGGGCATGTCGCCAAAGGAAGCCCGCGAGGTTAGTATGTATCGAGTGTTTGGTGGCGTAAACGGCAACTATGGTACCGGTATCCAGGAGATGGTAACCGCAGGCGACCGCTGGGATAAGGAGAGTCAGATTGCCGAGGTCTATATGAACAATATGGGTGCCTACTACGGTGATGAGAAAAACTGGGAGACCGTGCGCAAGGCAGCTTTCGAGGCAGCGCTGACCCGTACCGATGTAGTGGTTCAGCCACGACAGAGCAACACCTGGGGTGCCTTGAGTCTCGACCATGTATATGAGTTTATGGGAGGTATGAACCTTGCAGTGCGCAACGTGACCGGAAAGGATCCGGATGCTTATCTCGCCGACTATCGCAACCATAGCAATATGAGAATGCAGGAGGTGAAGGAGGCTATCGGCATCGAGGGCAGAACCACCATCTTCAATCCAGCCTATATCAAGGAGAAGATGAAGGGTGGAGCCAGCAGTGCCAGCACATTCGCAGAAATCGTAACCAATACCTACGGCTGGAATGTGATGAAGCCAAAGGCTATCGACAAGGAGATGTGGGACGAAATCTATAATGTATATGTCATGGACAAGTACCATCTCGGTACCAAGGAGTTCTTCGACAAGCAGAATCCGGCAGCGCTGATGGAGATGACTGCCGTGATGATGGAGAGTGCCCGCAAGGGTATGTGGAAGGCTACTCCTCAGCAGCTCAAGGACATCGCCAAGCTTCATACCGAGACCGTGAACAAGTATAAGCCTTCATGCTCCGGTTTTGTCTGCGACAATGCCAAGCTCCGCAACTATATCGCCAGCAAGACCGATGCTGCTTCTGCCAAGGAATATCAGCAGAATGTAGAGCAGATCCGCGATGCTGAGGCTGCGAAGAACAGCAGCGACAAGGGTATGGTGATGAAGAAGGAGACGCTGAATGAGGATGCTCAGAAGACCACCACTGTGGTGAGCGGCATCGTTGTAGGTGTCATCGTCATCGTTGCTTTCGTGATGTTGGCTATCCTGATTCGCAGAAGAAGAAAGAATATGGTAGAATAGTAAAGGGGGATAACATATCCCCCTCAAACTAAACATTAATAAATAGTGGAGACATTAGTTTTAGTAATGATGATATTGGTTTGCTTCAGTTTTGTGCTGAAGCAGACCTTCCACGGAGTGAAGGAGATTATGATCATCTCGGTGCTCGTAGCCTTCTTCGTGGGAATGACCTGGCCATTCGCCATCGAACAGTCGAAGACGCAGATTGCGGCCTGGATAGCCGACCAGAAGCTGATGCTCGATATGGCGGTGCTGCTGAGTATCGACGTGGCACTCACGATGCTTTTCTGTGTGCACCACGTAGATCTGAAGACTTCAGAACATGTGAGCCGCCGCAAATGGATGTTCTTCATCTTCCTGAAGTATTTCCCGGGTTTGCTGGTTTTCCCAGTGCTGTTCAGTGTTCTGGTGATGACCATCTTCCTGCTTCCCGGCGTATCGTTCCAGGTAGTGGCATGGGTACTTGCCGTAGTGCTGCTGGTCTTGATACCGGTATTCACCTATGGCTTGAGATGGCTTTTGCCGGAGCGACCAATCCGCTTGGAACTGCTCTTCCTGGTAGAGGTGCTGCTCGGATTGATGGGCATCATCGGTACGGTGAATGGCAGGACAGCCGTGGCAGGCTTCAACAGTTTCGATGCCCTCTCGCTTCTCGGCGTCATCGCCATCGTCATCGTAGGAATGGCGATAGGATGGGCAATTTACAATTATCAAATTAAAAAAAATAGAGTATAATGAATTACATATCAGACGTATTGTTTTGGATTTCCACAGGCATGCTGGTTCCTGTGATTATTTTGTTGATTTTCTTCTTCCTCAGAGCCTTGCTGCTCCTCGGAGGTTTCTTCGGACAGTATCTTGTTAAGCGCAAGTCGGGTGCGGAGATTCGTGAACAGATGAACACCCTGACGCTCGATAACATCGATACCTTGGGCGATCGCTTGCCGAAGAACAAGCAGGCTGTCATCGTTTCCTATATGAAGAAACTCGTGGACAACCGCCAGAGCAAGGCGCAGGTGAACCGCATCCTCGACCAGTATGCCCAGTTTGTTGAGAAGGATCTTTCTCTTCCTTCTACACTCCTGAAGATGGGTCCGATGCTCGGTTTGATGGGTACCTTGATTCCGATGGGTCCAGCCCTGGTTGGTCTTTCTACCGGTGATATTGCTTCGATGGCTTACAATATGCAGGTGGCTTTCGCTACCACCGTAGTGGGTCTGTTCTCTGCAGCTATCGGTTTTGTAACCAAGCAGACCAAGAACCGCTGGTACACTGAGGATATGAGCAACCTCGAGTTTATGGCAGACCTGATTGATGAGAAAAAGTAACTCCTTAACATCTTGAAAAGAATATGAGACAAAGACGTAGAAGTCGTCTCTCGCATGATGGCGAGGATGATGATCCGATGAACGTAGTGAGCAACCTCTTCGATGTGGCGATGGTATTTGCCCTCGCCCTGATGGTAGCCCTCGTTTCGCGCTATAATATGACGGAAATGTTCAGCAAGGATAACTTCACGATGGTGAAGAACCCTGGCAAGGAGAATATGGAAATCATTACCAAGGATGGACAGAAGATCAATCGCTATACTCCTTCAGAAGACCAGAGCAATAAATCTGGTAACAAGGGAAAAAAGGTGGGCATCGCTTACCAGCTGGAGAATGGCGAAATCATCTATGTTCCGGAAGATAAATAAACGGGGATTGCAAATCCCCTTAAACTGGCGGGGATTACAAATCCCCTTAAACTGGCGGGGATTACAAATCCCCTTGAACAGAAATTATTATTGTAACTAAAAGAAAAATAAAGAAAAATGAAAAAGTTTAAGACAATGATGGCCATGATGTTGGCTTTGGTTTCTATGTGTGTAGCATTCAGCTCTTGCAGCAGCGATGATGATAATGATACAGTGGCAGCTGCCAAGGAGATTGCCGGTTCATACACCAGCACCCTGGATATGACCGTAATGGGTCAGGCTTCTACATACGATAATGTTACTTTGAAGATTGTGGCTGTTGATGATGCTACCGTCAAGGTTACATTACCAGCTTGCGGCGAGGGCATGATGGCTCTTCCTGCTCTGGAGGTTCCTGCTGTAAAGGTTTCCGGTTCTAACGGTGCTTATGCATTCGCTCAGGAGAACTATGCAGGTACTATTACCGTGAATGGTGCAGAGAAGAAGTACACTGTTACTTTGCAGGGTACATTGAAGGACAAAACCCTGACCGTCAACTATTCTGTGCAGTATGGCAAGATGCCTATGCCAATGATTGGTAAGTTTGTTTGTACAAAATAAGAAGATTGTTTCAGGATAAGCTTTGATATAACTCGATGAAACAAAAGATATTCGCACTATTCCTGATCCTTTGCGGATTGTGCCTGAATCTGAAAGCTGAAACCCAGGGAGATATCGTGGGTAGAGTGCTCGATGATTCGGGCGCACCTTTGGTGGGTGCTACCGTCCAGATGGTGAATGCCAAGGGAGGAGTAACCACTGATGAAGATGGATATTTCCGCATTCCTTACAGCAAGGAGGGAGCGGTGAGAGTGAAGGTGAGCTTTGTAGGCTATCAGACTCAGACTTTCGTACTGAAAGCGGATGAGAAGAAGGGCGATCAGCATGTGCTTCGTCTTCAACCGGATGCTACAGCCCTCGATCAGGTGGTGGTTACCGCAACCCGAACTCCGAAGGCGCTGAAGGATGCTCCTGTGGTAACCCGTCTGATTACCGCCAATGATATCAAGATAGCTGATGCTACCAATATCCAGGACCTCCTCACCGAGCAGATGCCGGGTCTGGAATTTGGCTATGCCATGAATCAGGAGACTTCTCTCAATATGAATGGTTTCGGTGGAAACGCCGTGCTCTTCCTCGTAGATGGCGAGCGATTGGCTGGCGAAACCATGGATAATGTAGATTACAGTCGTCTGAACTTGGATAATGTGGGACGTATCGAGATTGTGAAAGGTGCAGCTTCGGCGCTCTATGGTGCCAGTGCCGTAGCCGGAGTCATCAATATCATCTCCCGTGAAAACAGCGAGCCTTGGACTGCCAATGTCAACACCCGCTACAACGACTTCAACAAGGAATGGCGCCACGGTGGAAGCTTCAGCTTCAATGCCGGAAAGTGGAATTCGCAGACCAGCATCCAGCGTACTACATCGGATGAGGTGCAGCTTACCAGTCCCTTCGATACAGAATCCAACATCCTCCATATTTATGGTGGCGAGACCTTCAATGTGAAAGAGCGACTTACCTACAAGCTCTCTAACAAGGTGAAGCTGATTGGTCGTGGCGGCTATTTCAATCGTATCAGTAATCGCAGCAACTACGATGACCACTATAAGGATTATTCTGCCGGACTGAAGACCGTGATGAATCTCTCGGAGAATGATAATCTGGAGATTTCATACGGCTTCGACCAGTATGACAAGGCCCGATTCGTGAACAAAGAGCGCACTCACGATCACGATTATACCAATCGTCAGAACACCATCCGTGCCCTCTATTCCCATATCTTCGGCAAGAACACATTGACGGCAGGTGCAGATTTCCTGAACGATTATCTCACCACCTATCAGTTTGCCAACAATGGTTCCAAGACTCAGAATTCATACGATGCCTTCGCCCAGTTCGATTACAATCCTTTGCAGTGGTTGAACATCGTGGCAAGTCTTCGTCATGATTACTTCTCTGCATCCAGCCAGCATGCCACCACCGGTCGTCTGGCTCTGATGACCAAGTGGAAGGGCTTTTCCATCCGTGCCAACTATGCCGGCGGATTCCGTGCCCCAACCCTCAAGGAGATGTATATGAACTTTGATATGGCGGGCATGCAGATGATTTATGGCAATCCGGATTTGAAGCCGGAGAAGAGCAACAACTACAACCTGGCGCTGGAGCATACCGGCAGGGTGAAGAATGCAGGTTTCTTGACCGGTCAGTATAGTCTTACCCTGATGGGCTATTATAATAAGTATGATAAGCGCATCACTACCGAGGATTATAACGATTATACCCCGGGAACCGGTCAGCCGGATGTGGCTTCCCGTTATTGCAACGAGGATGGAGTAGAGGTGAGCGGCATCGACTTCAGTGCTCAGTACCGTTCGGATATGGGACTAGGTGTGAAACTCGACTACAGCTATCTCCATGTGGGTGGCAGAAGTGTAGATTCCCAGTTCTCACAGCCTCGTCCTCATACCGCCACCTGGCGTCTCGACTACGATCGCCAGCTCTGTTCGTTCTATCGCATCAATGCCGCTCTGTCAGGCAGATACCTGTCCTCTCCAGATACGAACATCGAGAAGCATGACAGCAGTTATCAGTTGTGGAAGTTCACTCTTCAGCAGCGATTCCTGGATGCTGTCAATCTGAACTTCACGGTAGATAATCTCTTCGATTATACACCAGAGAAGTATTATTGGAGTTCGGCGATGACCACCGGTCGCACCTTCTCGGTGGGACTTTCCGTTGACATCGACCGCATCGTGAATCTCTTCTAGAAATCGCCATCTGGCAGTTTCCAGACCCAAAATAGGTTAAAAAAGCCATAGTGAAGGATGCTTTTCTTCAAATTATGCCGTACTTTCGGTATAAAATCGTAATTTTGCAGTGATTTAAAACCTATTCATTCAAAATTATGATACGAAGAATCATTCTAACTATGGCTTTTTTGGCTAGCCTTTCATTATCAGCCAAGGATGTGAACATGGGCAGTTGGCAGATTGTTCCATTGCCTCAGCAAGTCAAGGAGATGAGCAGTGCTCCTTTCCGCATCACAGCCAAAACTACAATCTATTATGCTGCTGGAGATGAGAAGCAGAAGAAGGACGCCGAGTTCCTGGCATCTCATATCAAGGAGGTAACCGGTATCGAGGTAAAGACTACTGACAAGCAGGCGAAGGGTCAGATTCGTCTGGCGCTGAATGCTGGCGATACCCAGTCTGAGGCTTATTCTCTGGTGGTCAACAAGAATGGCATCACCATTTCAGCCACCTCTCATGTAGGTATCTTCTATGGTATCCAGAGTGTGATGAAGGCATTGCCTATCACCAAGAATGTGAAGAGCGTTTCTCTTCCTGCTGCCGAGGTTACCGATGCTCCCCGCTTTGCTTATCGTGCATTCATGATTGATGTGGGCCGTCATTATTTTAGCGTACCTTATCTCAAGAAGTTGATTGATGTCTTTGCGATGCACAACATCAATTATTTCCACTGGCATCTTACCGAGGATCAGGGCTGGCGTCTTGAAATCAAGAAGTATCCGATGCTTACCCAGATTGGGTCCAAGCGCAAGGAGACTATCCTGCCAACCAACAAGAACGAGTTTGATGGCGTTCCCGTATCAGGTTATTATACCCAGGAAGAAGCACGCGAAATCGTGAAGTATGCTGCCGACAGATACATCACCGTGATTCCGGAGGTGGATATGCCGGGCCACATGCTGGCAGCCCTGGCATCTTATCCAGAGTTGGGCTGTACCGGTGGTCCTTACGAGGTAGCTACCCGTTTTGGTGTTTTCGAGGATGTGTTGTGTGCTGGCAAGGCTCAGACCCTCCAGTTTGCCAAGGACGTGATGGATGAAATCATGGATATTTTCCCATCAGAGTATATTCATATTGGTGGCGATGAGTGCCCAAAGAACCGCTGGAAGGTTTGCGAGAACTGCCAGAAGAAGATTGCAGAGCTCGGCATCCAGGAGCTTCCTAAGCACAGCAAGGAAGAGCAGCTCCAGACTTGGTTTATGGGTGAGATAGAGAAGCAGATCAGAAACCGTGGCAGAAAGATGATGGGTTGGGATGAGATTCTGGAAGGAACTCCATCCAAGGACATCACCGTTTGCGGTTGGACCAGTGTGAATGCCAGCATCCGTTCAGCCCGTGAAGGTCATCCAACCATCGTGGCACCTATTTCGAATTTCTATTTCAGCAATCCTCGCATCAACAAGATAGAGGGTATTCCTAGCATCCAGCGGGTATATGATCTGGATCCTTGCTCTGATAAGTTGACTCCTGCCGAGCAGCAGAACATCATCGGTGCCGAGGGTTGTATCTGGACCGAGTGGGTAAAGGATGCCAAGAAGATGGAGTGGGAGCTGTTGCCAAGACTTGCCGCCCTTTCTGAGGTGCAGTGGACTGCCAAGGATAAGCGCAACCTGGAGAACTTCTTCTCAAGACTGCTCCACATGCAGGATCTCTACCGCCTCTACGGCTTGAATTACAAGGCTGATATCGAGGATGCCGTGAAGAAGCATCTGGAAGAAAAGAAGTGATATTTGTAGATAACTCCGCCCTAACTCCCCTTTCGTGGTTGTTTAGGGCGGAGTTCTTGTATTTTAATGTCCGTTTTCAAAACTGATACTGTCCCCATGAGATAGGGGGAAGGTCGGTGAAAAACGTTGAAAAATCGCCTAGAAATATCTCTTCCTCATTTTCTTCAA
>ERZ506005.36-NODE-36-length-31509-cov-6.53462_pt1 | contig 31509 bp, 24 predicted proteins | sample MGYA00513578_ERZ506005 | MGnify/ENA metagenome assembly ERZ506005 | reverse complement strand
AAAAGCTTTAAAATTCCCGGCAATTAGTAAAGCTTTTGCCCTTACAGGGCGCCTTTCTGATTGTCATTGTACCCAGGGCGATGCCCTGGGCTAAGAGCTTCTGCCCTTTCAGGGCGTGCTGCTTGTGTCCATAACAACCATGGGCTAAGAGCTTTTGGGCCTTCAGCCCGTACTTAAACCACTTGCGAAACTTGAGCTCCTTACTTCAATACAATCTTGCAGTCTTCCAGGCTCTCAACCGTAGCGAGCGCCTCATAGCGCATTCCCTCACGGCGCAGGAAGTCGCCACCATGCTGGAAGGCTTTCTCAATGATGAAGCCCATCGCCTCTATCTTGGCGCCAGCCTTTTCGCAGAGTTCCATCACGCCCTTGGAAGCATTGCCATTGGCGAGGAAGTCATCGATGAAGATGACATGGTCGTCGGGAGTAAGATAGCTGTCGCTCACACAAACCGTATAGTCGCGGTCCTTGGTGAAAGAGTGAACCACAGAAGTAATCATACCCTCCATCGTCTTGGGCTGTTTCTTCTTGACGAAGACCACAGGAAGATGGGTCAGATAACCTACCATGATGGCAGGAGCGATACCCGATGCCTCAATGGTGATGATCTTGTTGTACTTAATGTCCTGGAACAGACGAACAAACTCCTTCGCCAAATCCATCATCAAGATAGGATCCATCTGGTGATTTACGAAACTGTCTACTTTTAAGATTCCACCAGGAAAACATCTGCCTTCCTGCATAATTCTTTCTTTCAGCAAATCCATTATGAATAGAATTTTATAGTAATATTAGCAAATAATTCTCTTTTTATTGTTCAAGATCCTTTGGCAACACGAGGTTGAGAACCACAGCAAGCAGGAAGACCACAGCCACGCAGTTGTCGGCAAACACCGTGCGGACAATCTCAGGGAAGATGTTGAACATGCCTGTAGCCTGGGTAAAGCCAAGGCCTACACTCAGCGAAAGGCTCACGATCACCATGTTGCGCTGTGAGAAACCCGTACGCGCCATCATACCGAAACCGGCAAAGAGGATGCTACCAAACATCATAATGGTGCAACCGCCCAAAACAGCCTGAGGAATGGTGGTGAGCACATAGCCTATGGCAGGGAACACACCACCGATAATCATTATCAAGGCTCCCATGGCAATGGTGAAACGATTGACCACACCCGACATAGCTGCCAATCCCACATTCTGACTGAACGAGGTGATAGGAGTACAACCGAAGAGACCAGACACCGTGCTGACGAAACCATCGCAGCAAACGGCAGAGCCCATCTCCTTGGTCTGAGGATTGCGCTTCAGCGCACTGTTGCAAAGGGCAGAAGTATCACCTATCGTCTCTGTGGCTGACACAAGATAGACGGCTACCACCGAGAGGATGGCACCGATATGAAACTCGGGAGTGAAAGGCAGAAGCTGGGGCAAGGCAACGAGCGAGAGACCGGTGAGTCCGCTGAAATTGACCATACCCATGAAGCAGGCAAGAATGTAGCCTACTATCAGACCCATAAGAACAGACAGCGAACGGAGGAAACCCTTGGCAAAAATCTGGCAGAGCAGACAGGCCAACAAGGTGACACTTCCAACAATCCAGTTGTTCACACTGCCGAAATCTGCAGCACCCTGTCCTCCAGCAAACGAGTTGGCACCTACAGGAAGTAGCGAGAAACCGATGGCGGTAACTACCGTAGCAGCCACAACGGGCGGAATGAGTTTAATCCAATACTTAGCAAAGAGTCCAAGTGTTCCCTCTATCAATCCACCAATGATAACCGCACCAATGAGGGTTCCCATGCCCTGAGAACCGGCAATGGCAATGGCCAGAGAAAGGAAGGTGAAGGACATGCCCATCACGATAGGCAGGCGCGAGCCAATGCGCCAAACGGGATAAAGCTGTACCAACGTACCGATACCGGCTATGACCATACAGTTCTGGATAAGCACGGCGCTCACTGAACTGTCCAAGCCTACGGCTCCGGCAAGAATCATAATAGGAGCAATGTTGCTCACAAACATGGCCAGCACATGCTGAAGCCCGAAAGGAAGTGCTTTGGCGACGGGCACTCTGCCGTCGAGCTTGTAGAGATTTTCTATTGACTGTTCAATTATCACATATATATAATTTCAGAAAGATGCGGCAAAAGTACAAATAAAATCCGAGAAATACAGCCCTTTCATCGCATTATTTGAACAACAGGAGAAAAAATATGCATCAATAATTTTGTTTTCACTGCAAATAACTGTACTTTTGCATCATCATTCCGGATAAAACAACAAGCAATGGAAAATCAATACATCAAGCAGTTCCCTGACCTGATGCAGGGCAAGAAAATCATGTATGTGCACGGCTTCCTCTCCTCGGGACAGAGCGGCACGGTAAAGATGTTGCAGGAGTTGATGCCCAATGCCACACTCGTGGCTGAGGACATTCCCGTGCATGCCGAAGAAGCCATAGAGATGCTGCGGGATATGCAGCAGAGGGAGAAACCCGACCTGATTGTAGGCACCTCCATGGGTGGTATGTTCACTGAGATGCTCCATGGCACCGACCGCATCTTGGTAAACCCTGCTTTCGAGATGGGCAACACCATGAGCAGTATGACGGGAAGACAGGAGTTTCAGAACCCGCGCAAGGACGGAGTGCAGGAGCTGATGGTGAACAAGGGACTCATCAAGGAGTACAAGGACATTACCACCCTGTGCTTTCAGAATGTAACACCCGAGGAACAAAACCGTGTCTACGGACTCTTTGGCGACAAGGACCCTGTGGTTCATACCTTCGACCTCTTCCATCAGCATTACCCCAAGGCCATCCGCTTCCATGGTGAGCATCGGCTGATAGACAAGGTGGCATTCCATTATCTCGCACCCGTCATCCGATGGATAGACGACAAACAGAACGGAAAGGAACGCCCCATCGTGTATATCGACTTCGATGCCCTGCACGACAGTTACTGGAAAGCCACCAGCTCAATGCACAAGGCCTATGAGATGCTGATAGAATATTATAATGTGTACATTGTGGCACAGTCACCCACCAACGACCATGACTATATGGCTCGTGTCATGACCTGGGTAGAGGAGTACCTATCTGCCCCAGCCTACAACCACGTCATTTTCTGCAACCAGAAGGCATTGCTCTATGGCGACTACTTCATCGACCCCTGTCCCGACAAGGGCTTCATGGGCACCGCCATCGAATATGGCAGCGATGAATTCAAGACTTTCGAGGAAATCATCACCTTCTTCGAGCGGTTGGGAGGGCAATAAAAAGCCTTCCCTTATTCGAACTCGATAAGGAAATCGGTGAGCGACTTGTCGGTAGGAATGCCCAACTTCTTTCTGAGGCGGTATCTTGCACCTTCCACGCCACGTATGGTGAGATGAGTGAAGTTGGCAATATCCTTGGTGTTCAGGTTCAAGCGCAAGAGGGCGCACACCTTCAGGTCGTTAGACGTGAGGTCGGGATATTTCTCACGCAGACTGCGGAAGAACTTCTTGTGAATCAAGTCGAAGTTGTTCTGGAACGTATTCCAGAACAAGTCGTTGTCGCCACTCTTCATCTGCAACAACAGTTTGCTGGCATTCTTGGTGGTGATGGTTCCCTTGCGCATGCCTTCGAGCAAAGTCTCCTTCGCCTCACTGATGGAATTGTTCATCGCCACCATATCGAAAGCCATGCTTGCCACGTCCTTTCCCTTAAGGGCGAGCTCGTTTTCTAAGAGTTGTTTCTGTTGCTCAGCAATGATACGTTCCTGTTCCAACGATTTCATCTTCTGCTCCATCAGCTCTTTTTCGGCAATCTTCTTATTGCGACGAATAATCTTGTTGGTACGCCAGCGGATATAGCCATACACCAAAGCTGAAAGCAGCAACAGATACATCAGCCACGCCCACCATGAGAGCAGGAAAGGTGTGGGGAAAGAGAAACTATAGACAAGAGGCTTGCCTATGATGTCGCCCTTGAGGTTTTTGACCACCACCGTCAGTTCATAATCTCCAAAGCCGAAGTTGCTGTACACGATCTCTGGCGAATAGGAAGACTCAGTAAGCGTATTGCCTCCACCCTTCAGCGTATAGCAGAACAGCAACTTGTCGTTATCGTAGTTAGGGAACGACACCCTGAATCGGATGTTACCCCATGCCTTCACCTTGCCATCGCTGACCACAGGCAGCTGATGCGCCACATTATCACGGTCCTTGGTCGTCACCTCGCAGAAAGAAGCCTTATAACAGGCGGGCTTCTTTCCCATTTCTGCACCTGTGCCCAAATATCTGCCTATACCATCGTTGAGGAAGAAATAGGTGGCACGACCCAAAGCATACATCGAATGTCCATAGATGTTGCACTCCTGCCCAAACGAAGAGTTGGAGATAAAGAACACCGGCAGGTTCTCCTTACTGCCCGACTGCATGAGCCAATAACCATCGCTATTGAGCAACCAGAAGGTTTTCTTATCAAGGAAGGCAGACGATATGATGCCCATGTCGCTCAACCTGCCGCAACCATAATAGGGCAATATCTGCTTGCGTATATCATCGTAAGTAAAGAGACGGCCACCATACGAAAAGACCACACGCCCCATAATGGTCATCACATGGAATGCATCACCCTTGCTATTGGGCAGCGAAGAATAGAAGTTAACCCTTTCGAATCGCCTCATATCCCTGGAAAGTTCCAGTCGATAGAGACCTTTGCTCATGTGGGCTGCCCAGATGACACCCTGGTTGTCTATTTCTATCTCTCTGATAGGAGCACCGAAGCCTTTCACCGTCCAACCATAGCGCCATTTGTCGCCATCGCGTAAATAAATGCGGAAACTGTTGTAGGAAGACTCTATCAATGCATGCTGACCATAATGCTGATACTCACGCATCATAGTACTGCCCTGATTGTCGTTTAAAAGGTCGAAAGACTGATTGCCCACAAGGGCCTTTGTGCCTAAATTGTTGCCGGCAAAAACCTGGTTGTCAAACTGAGATACATACCAGTTTTGTCCTTCGCAGCCATTCACCGGAACTATATTGTGTCCCTTCATGTCATATCGCCACACCGACTGGTTGGTGGCAATATACATATCGCTTCCCAAGGTAGCCACATCGTAGACCATACCGATGCCCTCGAGTCTCATCACCGAAAGGGGCAAACCCGTATGGATAAGGGCGATGCCATTGTCCAAGGCTGCCCATAAGTTGCCCGTCCTGTCCACCAGGAGGTTGAGTACGGTATTGTTTCCCAGTCCGTTAGCCTTGCTGTAGTGCCACAACACCTTATTGGTATTGAGGTCGATGGCAAAGATTCCACTCTTGATGGTTCCCACCACCAAGGTATGCTTATTGAGCATGACAGTACGGTTAATCAAGGCTTGTCGGAGCAAAGCATCGACATCAGTACGAACAGGCTTCACCTGCTGTCCGTCGTATAGGAAGAGTCCATTCTGGTTGGTGGCCAACAAGAAAAGACTCTTGCCCAACTGGTGCAAGCCCATCACATGATCGTTGCCATAGTCTCTACGATGTAGAATGGGGGGGTAATACGTCTTGCTGACCCGGCACAATCCGTCGGAAATCAATTGAGCATAGAGTTGACCGCCTGTTTGGAAAAACCAGAGCGGCAGATGCTCCTTTATATAATAAGGTGTAACTTTCTTGCCATCGTAAACGAAATAAGAGCAGAATGACTGGAAGTAAATATGTCCATCAGCACCCTTCACGATATTCCATATCTCGTCATTATGCGACTGATATTTTTTGGGCCAAAGAGAATGATACACCATCTTACCCCATTCATCACGCACAAAATAACCGAAGTCGGTATAAGAGCCGACATAGATACGGTCGCCATCAGCAAGAATTGATCGCACCAATCCCTTGCTGGGCAAGGCTATGGTGCGCCACGAATAGCCATCAAAACTGAGCACACCATTATTGTTGGCAAAGTACATAATGCCCCTATCATCCTGCGTACAGCACCAGTTCTGCATGCCATAATGATAAGTGAACGAGTTATAGTATGAGATAATAGGCATAAAAATCTGTGCCTTTGTCATCATTGGACATAGACAAAAGATTAACATGACAAGCCATAAAAACTGCTTTTTCATTCTTTGATTTAGACGGGTTTGTGGTTATGTATTTGCAAAATTAATAAATTTATACCATCTACCAAAGAAAAAAGTCAAAATTTTGTTGTTTTCCTATCTTTCTCTTTTCCAAACGTTTAGAAATGGGCATCGTAGTAAAATCGTAGTGCCAAGAAAGCGCATCGTAGTTATATCGTGGCAACAAATTTGCCCAAACCTTTAAAAAGTATTTACTTTGCACAGCAGTTTTGAATTAACAATTATCTTAAAACAAAAAAACATGAAAAAGAACCTATTATTATTCATTTGCGCTTTTGTAGCCCAGTTGGCATTTGCCCAAGCTCAGGCTGTCAAAGGTACTGTCTTGGATAGTTCTGGCGAACCAGTCATTGGCGCCACTGTCAAAGTACTCGGTACAAAGCAAGCTACCGTTACGGACATAGACGGTAACTTCACCATCCAGGAAGTTAATCCTAACGCATCTATCAACATTTCTTATGTGGGTATGCAGCCTGTTACCCTCAAGGCTTCAGGCAACCTCAATGTCACATTGAAGGATGATTTCCAAAACCTCAACGACGTAGTTGTCATCGGTTACGGTTCTGCAAAGGCCAAGGACCTCACCTCACCTATCACCGTGGTTAAGGCAGCCGACATCCAGTCAACTCCCTCATCATCACCCATGACAGCCCTTCAGGGTAAGGTGGCTGGTGTGAACGTTGTAAGCAGCGGTACTCCTGGAGCCGGTCCTACCGTACGTATTCGAGGTACAGGCTCTTTTGCCAACAGTTCTCCTCTTTATGTAGTAGACGGAATGTTCTACGACGACATCAACTTCCTTAACAACGAAGACATTCAGGAAATGTCGATCCTTAAGGATGCTTCTGCAGCTGCTATCTATGGTGTGCGTGCAGCAAATGGTGTAGTTATCATCACGACAAAGAAGGGTACCAAGGGGCAGAAGGCCAAGATTACCTACGACGGTTACATCGGATTCCAGAAGGCTACCAATGTGTTGGAAATGGCCAACTCTCAGGAGTATGCCACCATGTTGATGGAAGCTAACTACGATGCTTACTCTCCTACTATGAAAGCAGCCATCGACCGCTTTGGTGGCAGCTATGCTGACAGCGATTTCCACAAGTGGACTTATGGTGCTGATACCGACTGGTACAAGGAATTGCTACGCACAGCAGTTATCACCAACCACAGCGTAGGCATCAGCGGTGGTAGCGACAAGGCTACCTACTCTCTCGGTATCAGCTACCTCTACCAGGATGGTATCATGGATACAGAAAACAACTACAAGCGCCTCAACTTCCGTGCAGCAGTAGACTATGATGCTACCAGCTGGTTGAAGGTCGGTTTCAATGGCGTATTCAGCAAAAGTGATCAGGTATTGCCAAACAATGCCGCATGGCAGCAGGCTTTCAACACACCAAGTCTCATCCCAGTATTCGACGAGCAGAACGCACAGGCATTCCCTGACAAATATGCTACGCCAAGCAGCATCGGTCTGTCTACAAACTTCAAGAACCCTGTAGCTACAGCAAAATACTACGATGCCAAGAACGAGTTGCGCCAGTACATGACCAACTTCTATGCACAGATTAATCTCCTGCCACAGAAGTTGAACTTCAAGACTAACATCAGCTACAACTTCCAAGACATCAATGGTTCTGTGTTTACTCCTACTTACTATGTTAGTGACTCACAGCAGAGCAACACTACCAACCTCAACAAGAGCAACTCACAGTACAGCAGCTATATCTGGGACAACACCATTACCTATAAGGATAGCTACGCCAAGCACAACTTTGGTGCTATGTTGGGTGCTTCTATGCGCCAGGAGACCTATAAGAACTTGTGGGGCAATGCTACTGGTGTACCAGAGGGAAGCGATGCTTACCATTATCTGAGCCAGGGTAATCCTACAGGTCGCACATTGGGCGATGGTGGCACAAGATACAGAGGCTTGTCATACTTCGCACGTCTGAACTACGATTACGACAGCAAGTATTACCTGATGTTCACCATGCGTGCCGATGGTTCTTCTAAGTATCAGGACCAGTGGGGTTACTTCCCTTCAGTAGGTGCTTCTTGGGTTATCAGCGAAGAGCCTTGGATGAAGGACGTGAAGGCTATCGACTACTTGAAACTTCGTGCAAGCTGGGGTAAGCTCGGTAACGACCACGTTGCAGCAAGTGACGGTTTTGCATCTATCGCCACAGGTAACGGTGTTTCCGGCGTATTCGGCAACACAACTATTCCTGGCTTCCAGAACACAACCTACTTCAGCTGGCTGCAGTGGGAGGTGGTAGATGAAATCAACGTTGGTTTCAACCTCTCTACTCTCCAGAACCGCTTGAACATCGATGCAGACTACTTCCATCGCATGACTAAGCACGCTGTTATCTCACCTCGCCTCTCTTTCGACAACAAGACATTGGCTGGCAACTATGGTAAGATTCTGAACCAAGGTTTCGATTTCTCAGCAACCTGGAACGATAGAATCGGCAAGGACTTCAAGTACCATGTAGGTACCAACCTCTCTTTCCTTAATAATAAGGTAAAGGATCTCGGCGGCGCTTCCATCATCAAGGGTGGAAAAACCGTGAACATCGTAGGCAAGGAGATGAACTCATTCTATGGTTTCAAGGTAGTAGGTATCTACCAGACCGCAGAAGAGTGCCAAAACGACCCTATTGCTGTAGCCAACGGACTGGAGCCTGGTGACTTCAAGTATGAGGACGTAGATCATAATGGCATTATCGACGGTGCAGACCGCCAGACATTGGGCTCTTATATTCCTAACTTTACTTATGGTATCAACCTCGGCTTCAACTGGAAGAACCTCGACTTTGAATTGACAACTTACGGACAGTCTGGTGCACAGATGTTCAACCGCAAGCGTGCCTTGAGATATGCACAGAGCGACTTCAACTTCGACAAGGATCTCTATGAGAATCGCTGGACAGGTGCAGGTTCTACCAACAGCTATCCATCAGCCAAGGCTCTTACAAAGGGCTGGAACGTATCAGACCAGAAGACCAACTCCTTCTTCGTAGAGGATGCTGATTTCTTCCGTATTCAGAACGTAACAGTAGGCTATAGCTTCAAGAACCTGAAGTTGGGTAGCTACACATTGCCATCTATCCGCTTGAGTATGACAGCCGACCGTCCTTTGACTCTGTTTGGTGCCAATGCTTTCACTCCTGAGTTGAGCGATCCTGAAGGATGGGATACAGAAGTTTACCCATTGACAGGCACTTATACATTCGGTATTCAAATTCAGTTCTAACCTTTAAAACATCAAGACAATGAAAATCAATAAATATTTATCAGTATTAGCCCTTGCATCGTTGCTTTTCGGCGCAACGTCATGCAGTGACTACATCGATATCGATCCAGAGAACTCGGTTCCTGAGGAGAAAGTAGACTATACCAACCTCGACAATATGTATATGCCTGTATCGGGTGTCTATGCCAAGGTAAGAACAGGAGCTATGCACTGGGTAATATGGCCTCTGTCTACTGTTCGCGACGGTGACATCTGGTCTGGAAAGCCAGACGACCAAGCCCAATTGGTAGACTTCGGTAATTTCAACTACTCTGATAACAGTTTCTGGGGTCTCAACGAGATGTGGAATCAGTACTATGGCATCATCAAGGTAGCCAACTCTGCCTTAGAGTCACTCGACAGCTATGCCGCCAATGCCACTACCGACGCACAAAAAACTACCAACCGCTCTTATCAGGGTGAGGTAAAATTCCTTCGCGCCTACGCCTACTACCGTCTGGTTCAGGCTTTCGGTCCTGTCACCATTCTGCGTGACAACACTCAGACTAACCTGACACGTTCTACCGTTGCTGCTGTCAACAGATATATGTTGGAAGACTTGAACTACGCCATCCAGAACTGTCCTAAGGTACGTCCTAACGAAATGGCACACATCGGAGCTGTATCTGCATACAGTGCAGAAGCCTTAGCAGCCAAGGTTTACCTCAACATGGGGCAGTACGATAAGGTAGAGGAACTGACCGATGACATCATCAACAGCCAAAAGTTTGAACTCTACGGAGACTTCTATCAGTTGTTCAAAATTCCAGGAAAACTCTGCGACGAGTCTCTCTTCGAATGCCAGTGTACTGACTTCGGTCAGGGTTCCGGCGAGTTGGTAGATGTAGACCAGTGGTTCAACTTCCAGGGTCCAAGCATCTCTGGTCTCAGCAGCCAGGGTCAGCAAATTTCTTCAAGTGGATGGGGCTTCATGGGCTATTCTGACGAGTTCCGTCAGTGGGCAGAAAACCGTGGTGAGCAGGTAAGAGCTACCACAACTTTCCTTGTAGGTGGTACAACAACCCCAAGTGGCGACCAAGTAAAGAAACAGACCAACCCACTAAGAACAAACTGCTGGAACGGCAAGGCTTATACTCCTCTCAACCAGCTGACAGAAGGCAGAAACAAGTATGGTTGCAATAACAACGTTCGTGTACTGCGCTATGCTGACGTGCTGCTGATGAATGCAGAGGCAAAGGTTCGCCTTGGCAAGAATGGTGATACTCCTTTCAACACAGTAAGAACAAGAGCCCAGATGCCAGAGCTGCAGAATGTTACTGTAGACCAGATCTTGGACGAACGTCGCATGGAACTCTGCGGTGAATGGGGTGAGTATTACAACGACCTCGTAAGAACAGGCAAGGCGAAAAGCGTTCTTGGTGCTAAGGGATGGACAGAAGAAAAGACTTACTATCCATTGCCATTCACTCAGATCACCGACAATGCCGACCTGAAAAAGGATCCTATCGACGAATAACGAGAAAACGTCATTCATATTGAATAATTCATAAGCTCTATTTAGATTTCATGAGCCAGTCCTTCGTTACAGAAGGCTGGTTCATGAATCTTCCGACAACTCATTATCACTATTCACTACTCACTTTTCATATACTCTATACACACTACTATGCATATCTTCAGAAAAGCTCTCTTCTTACTTTCCCTCTTTGTTGCAGGCTTTACATCGCAAGCCAAAGCACAAATCAGCGTCATGTCGTTCAACATACGTTTGGACGCCTCGGTAGACAATGAAAACCGTTGGGACAACCGTAAAGGCGAGGTGGCAAAGATGCTCACCTATTATCAGCCCGACCTCTTGGGCATGCAGGAAGTATGCCCCAACCAGATGGCAGACCTCAAGGCTGCTCTCAATGGCATATATGAGGGCATCGGTGTAGGACGAGATGACGGAAAACATCAGGGCGAACACAGCCCAATCTTCTATAACAAGCACAAATTCAGTATGGTAAAGCATGGCGACTTTGCCTTGAGCGAGACACCAGAACTGTTCGGAAAGAAGGGCTGGGACGCTTCTTACAACCGTGTTTGTACCTGGGCGATACTGAAAGACAAAAAAACCGGCAAGCAGGTGGTATACTTCAACACCCACCTCGACAACGATGGTAAGATAGCACGCAAGGAAGGCATCAAGCTCATCCTTTCCAAGATGAAGAAAGTGGCTAAGAACATGCCTGCCATCATCACCGGCGACTTTAACTGTACCGATGAGGAAGAACCTTCGGCCATACTGAGAGCCAACAAAATGGAAAATGCCCGCAACAAGGCTGCCATCGTTTATGGTCCAAACTGGACATGGCACGATTACGGCAGACTGCCTCTCGCAGAGCGTAACATCATCGACCATATCTTTGTAAGCAACAACCTGAAAGTGACTCGCTACAGAGTTATCGGTGATAAGCCCGACAAGGTTTATCTGTCCGACCACAATGCAGTATTCGTAAACTTAGAATATACAAAATGAATTTTACCAAGCTATCATTCGCCACATGGATACTGGTAATAGCCGCTCCATGTTTCGCCAGCCAGGACTCAGTCAAGGTTGTTAAAGGACAGGTGAGCGACTATTACATCCCTGTGGTTAACGAATATGAGCTGACTGGTATAGTTACCGACGAGCATGACCAGCCCTTAGAGGGAGCCACAGTCATGTTTTTTGCAAGTCCCGCACATTGTAATACCGATGCTGCCGGCAGATACACACTGAAGGCTACCGACCACGACCGCCATCTGTATGTATACTATCCCGGCAAATCCTTTTCCAACATTATAAGAGAAAAAGCACAGAAAGTCATCAATATCAAGATGACTGCTCCTGTGCAACCTCGCTCCTTTCTTCACCGCAAAAAAGCACAAACCACCCCATGGTATCATCCCTACAAGGAGAAGACCAACACCTACTGTAACCCGATGAACATCAGTTACAACTACGAGCCATATAATAATAATGTGAAAACCAACGGCTCGTTTCGTTCATCTGCCGACCCCATGGCGGTGATGTATAAAGACCAGTATCTACTGTTCTCTACCAATCAGGGAGGTTTCCATTACTCAGACAACCTGAGCGACTGGAACTTCTGTCAGGCCACCTTCCAGCGCCACCCCAAAGACGATGACCAGTGCGCACCGGCAGCATTCGTTGCTGGCGACACCTTGTTCTATACAGGTTCCACCTATGAAGGATTGCCCATATGGTATTCTACCACCCCGTTCTCAGGAAGATGGAAACAGGCCGTTCACCGCAACACCCTCCCCTCATGGGACCCTTGTCTGTTCCTCGACGACGATGGAAGGCTCTATCTCTACTATGGTTCCAGCAACGAATATCCTCTTAAAGCCGTAGAGGTGAGCCGGGAAGACTTTTCGCCCATCAGCAAGATACACGACGTGCTGTTTCTGAAGCCCAATGAGCATGGATGGGAACGTTTCGGTATGAACAACGATGACGAAGTGACACTCAAACCCTTCACCGAAGGGGCTTATATGACCAAGCACGATGGAAAGTACTATCTGCAGTATGGCGCTCCCGGCACTGAGTTCAAGACTTATGCCGACGGAGTCTATGTGGGCGACTCTCCATTAGGTCCTTTTAAGTATCAGCAGCACAACCCCATGTGCTATAAGCCTGGTGGATTTGTAAAAGGATCAGGACACGGCGGAACCTTCAACGACCGCAATGGCAACTACTGGCATGTGGCAACCTGCATGCTCTCGCTGAAATACAAATTTGAGCGTAGAATAGGGCTCTACCCTACAGCTTTCGACCCCGACGGAGTGATGTACAGCAGTACAAGTTTTGGCGATTACCCCAACTGGAATGCCGACCGTGACATCAAAAATCCTGACGACCGCTTTACGGGCTGGATGCTTCTTTCATATAAGAAACCCGTATTGGCTTCGTCTACCGACAGCACCTTCACCACACAGGCCCTCACCGATGAGGACATACGTACCTACTGGTCGGCAAAGAGTGGCGAGGCTGGCGAATGGGTGCTTCTCGACCTGGAAGGCAAGAAGGACATCAAGGCCATACAGCTCAACTTCTACGACCATCATACCGTGCAACACAACCGCACCAATGATGTGTATTACCAATACCGCATCTGGGCAAGCGACGACAACGAGCACTGGACACTGGCTGTAGACAAGAGCGACAACGACAAAGATGCACCTCACGACTACATAGAGTTGGACTCCACTCTGCAGGCACGCTATCTGCGCATAGAAAACCTGCACATGCCTTCGGATGGTTACTTCTGCCTGTCGGACATCCGCGTCTTCGGTCATGCCGAAGGCAATAAACCCGACATGGTGAAAGGTTTCAAGGCGACAAGAGACTTCAGGAAGGATGCCCGAAACATGATGCTGACCTGGAAGAAAGCCAATAACGCTTATGGATATCTCATACGTTACGGTACAGCCTCCAACAAGTTGTACAACTCGATATTGGTATATGGCGACACCCAATACGACATGAGAGGACTGGACAAGGACACCCGTTACTACTTCAGCATCCAGGCCATAGGAGAAACTGGCTGCTCGGCTCCTACAAAATGTATCAAACAATAAAAAAGACACTATAACTAAAAGATATTCTGATGATGAAAATAACCAAGACACTTATCTCATTGCTGCTTCTGTCCTTATCTTGGACATCCTGCAGCGCCTCGGCAGACGGAACCGCAGACAAGAACGATAAGCCAGGCACCACTCCTGCCGTAACAGGCAGACCCGCATCGTTCGCCAACGATGAGGAAATGCTCGACTACATTGAGAAGACCCACCTTAATTATATGTGGGATGGAGCCAACCCCAACTCCGGGCTGGCACCCGAGCGCATTCACCTCGATGGTATCTATCCACAGAACGACAAGCATGTGGTGACTACCGGAGGAAGCGGATTTGGCATAGCCGGCCTGCTGGCAGGTATAGACAGAGGTTACATCAGCCGTACCGAGGGTGTGCAGCGCCTTACCAAGATAGTAGATTTCTTAGGAAAAGCCGACCGATTCCATGGTGTTTGGTCGCACTGGATAGACGGCAATACAGGAAAGACCGTTCCTTTCGGACAGAAAGATGATGGTGGCGACCTCGTAGAAAGTTCGTTCCTCATGGCAAGTCTGCTGTGCGTACGCCAGTATTTCGAGAATGGCAACGAACAGGAGAAACTCTTAGCAAGCAATATTGACAAGCTGTGGAAAGAGATGGAGTTCGACTGGTACCGCCGTGGCGGACAGGACGTGCTGTACTGGCACTGGTCGCCCAACTATGGATGGGATATGAACTTCCCACTCGAAGGCTACAACGAATGCCTCATCACCTATATCTTGGGAGCTTCCTCACCCACCCATTCTATCCCGGCAGACTGCTATCACAAGGGATGGGCAAGGAGCGGAGGCATCAAGAGCAATGCCAAGCCTTACGGCTATCCGCTCGAACTGAAGCACAATGGCGCCGAACAGACCGGCGGTCCGCTGTTCTGGGCACAGTATTCCTATATCTGCCTCAACCCCAAGAACCTGAGCGACACGTATGCCAACTACTGGAATGTGGTAAGAAACCATGCCCTCAGCGACTACGAATACTGCGTGCGAAACCCGAAGGGATACAAAGGCTACGGCAAAGACTGTTGGGGACTGACAGCAAGCTATTCGGTAAACGGATATTCTGCCCATGCACCCAACAACGATCTGGGAGTCATCACACCTACCGCAGCCCTGTCGTCATTCCCATATACTCCTACTGAGTCGATGGCTGCCTTGAAATACTTTTGGAACAAGGGCAACTGGATTTGGGGCAAATATGGCTTCTACGATGCCTTCTCGGAGACTGCCCACTGGACAGTACCCCGCTATCTTGCCATAGACCAGCTGACCATCACCCCTATGATAGAGAATCATCGCTCGGGACTGCTCTGGCGACTCTTCATGAGCTGCCCTGAGATACAACAGGGACTCGAGAAACTCGGATTCAAGAACAATTAAACAGACTTAGACATATGAAGACAAAAAACATTCTTGCAGCATTTACCCTGCTGGCAGCAAGCCTCTGCCCCACCATGGCACAGGCCCAAAGCGATGAGGCTAAGATGAACACCTTCATCGATAACCTGATGAATAAAATGACGCTGAAAGAAAAACTCGGTCAGTTGAACCTTCCTGTTACAGGAGATATCGTTACCGGCCAGGCAAAAAGCAGCGACGTGGCAAGCAAAATCAAGCGTGGCGAAGTAGGCGGACTCTTCAACCTGAAAGGTGTTGAGAAAATCAAAGAAGTACAGAAGATTGCCGTAGAACAGAGCCGCCTGCACATCCCACTGCTCTTCGGTATGGACGTGATACATGGTTACGAGACCGTATTCCCTATCCCCTTCTCGCTCTCATGCTCATGGGATATGGAAGCCATCAAGCGTACAGCCCAGATAGCCGCACAAGAATGTTCGGCAGATGGTATCAACTGGACTTTCAGTCCTATGCTCGATATCTGCCGCGACCCACGATGGGGACGTATGGCAGAAGGAAGCGGTGAGGACCCATACCTCGGTTCTTGCATCGCCAAAGCCATGGTGGAGGGTTATCAGGGACAGAATCTGGCAGCTCCCAACACCGTGATGGCTTGCGTGAAGCACTTTGCACTCTATGGCGGTGCAGAAGCAGGACGCGACTACAACACAGTGGACATGAGCCACTGGCGCATGTTCAATTACTATATGCCTCCCTACAAGGCTGCTGTTGACGCCGGCGCTCTGAGCGTGATGACCTCATTCAATGTGGTGGACGGCGTTCCCGCAACAGGCAACAAATGGTTGCTTACCGATGTGCTGCGCAAGATGTGGGGATTCAAGGGAATGGTGGTAACCGACTATACTGCCATCCAGGAAATGACAGCCCACGGACTGGGCGACCTGCAGCAGGTTTCAGCCATGGCACTCAATGCAGGTACCGATATGGACATGGTGGCTGACGGATTCTTAGGCACTATAGAGAAGTCTATCAACGAGGGCAAGGTTACGATGGAAACCGTCAATACAGCATGCCGTCGCATCCTGGAAGCCAAATACAAGTTGGGACTCTTCGATGACCCATACAAATACTGCAACGTGAAACGCGCCAAGAAGGAAATCTACACTCCACAGAACAGAGCCTTCTCACGCGAGATAGCTGCCAAGACTTTCGTGCTGCTCAAGAACGAAGGCAATCTGTTGCCTTTGCAGCGCAAGGGTAAGATTGCCCTTATCGGTCCGTTGGCAGACAATTCCAAGAACATGTCGGGTACATGGAGCGTTGTGGCCCGTCTCGATGACAACAAGACCATCCTCGGTTCTATGAAGAAGGCACTGGAGGGAAAAGCAGAGGTTCTCTATGCCAAGGGCTCCAACCTGATGTATGATGCTAAGCGCGAAGCTGATGCCACCATGTTTGGCAGAGAGATGCGCGACAGCCGAAGCAACGAGGAAATGCTGAAGGAAGCACTCGACGTGGCTCAGCAAGCCGACATCATCGTTGCTGCTGTAGGCGAGTCGTCAGAGATGAGTGGCGAATGCAGCAGCCGCTCCAACCTGGAGATGCCCGACGCACAGAAAGACTTGCTCATAGCCCTGAAGAAGACGGGCAAGCCTATCGTACTCGTCAACTTCTCGGGTCGTGCCACCGTCATGACATGGGAACAGGAGAATTTCCCAGCCATCCTCAACGTTTGGTTTGGTGGTTGCGAATCGGGCGATGCCATCTGTGACGTTCTCTTCGGTGACAAGGTGCCAAGCGGAAAACTGACTGCCACCATGCCTAAGAGTGTAGGTCAGATACCTCTCTACTACAACTATCTGAATACGGGACGGCCACTGAAAGAGGGTAAATGGTTCACTAAGTTTACCAGCAACTACCTCGATATAGACAACGACCCACTGTACCCATTCGGTTATGGTCTGTCGTACACCACCTTCAAATATGGCAAGCCTACGCTCTCAAGCAACACAATGACCAACAACGAGACGATCAGTGTAAGCGTAGACATCACCAATACGGGAAATTACGATGCTGACGAAATAGCTCAGATGTATATACGCGATCTGGCTGCCAGCGTTTCTCGCCCAGTGAAGGAGCTGAAAGGCTTCGAACGCATCTCTATCAAGAAGGGAGAGACCAAGACCGTCACCTTCACCATCACCCCTGAAGACCTGAAGTTCTACAACCAGGAGTTGGAATACAAGAACGAGCCTGGTGAGTTCGAGGTAATGGTAGGTCCTAACAGCAAGGATGTACAGACCCTCACCTTCACATTGAAATAACGACTTATACGACGGAATATGAAGAATATGAAAAATATCTGGCTTATATTGACATTCCTCTTGGCATGGGCTTTTCCAAAGGTCCATGCCGAGAATACGGTAAAGATTCTCGCCATAGGCAACAGCTTCTCTGAAGATGCCATTGAGCAGAACCTGCACGAGTTGGCTGATGCCGAAGGCATACAGACCATAGTGGCCAATCTATATATCCCCGGATGCTCGCTCGAAAGACACATGCAATGCGTAAAAGGCGACCTGAAGGCATATAGATACAGAAAGACAGGAATAGACGGCAAGATGGTGGAGACACCCAACAAACAGGTGAGCGAAGCCTTGAGCGAGGAAGACTGGGACTATGTGAGCGTACAGCAGGCAAGCCATTTCTCTGGAGTCTACTACACATACCAGCCCTATCTCAACGAACTGATTGCCTATGTGAAACAAAAAGCACCCAAGGCTAAGATTATCTTCCATCAGACATGGGCTTACGCTCAGACTTCCAACCATGACGGCTTCCGCAAGTATGGCAACAGTCAGGCCACCATGTTCTCTTCCATCTTAGGCGCAGCCAAACAGGCTCTCAAGGATGCACCTATCGACATCTTGGTGCCGGCAGGAACAGCTATACAGAATGCCCGCACATCGAGCTTGGGCGACAACCTGAACCGTGACGGCTACCATCTGCAGTTGGTGTACGGAAGATACACTGCAGCCTGTACTTGGTTTGAGGCTATCTTCAAGAAGTCGGTTGTAGGAAACAGCTATGCACCCGAAGGAATAACACAGCAACAGAAGAGCATCGCACAGAAAGCTGCCCATGCTGCCGTAAAACATCCTTTCGTGATTACGCAGATCAAGTAAGAGAGGAAAAGGCGAACAACAAACTAAGTTTGTAGGTTTTTAACAAGATATCCATCGTAACAAAAAAACGTCCCGACGCAAGGAAATCCTGCATCGGGACGTTTTGTTTATTTTTCAGACTTCGCACCTCGTAAGGATAAAAGCGTTTATAAAAGGGAGATAGTGCTCTTAATACTCTGTCTTCTCAGTACTTTCTTCCCACATACGGAAAGCACCCAAAGCCTCATCGCGCATCAAGGCAATCATCGGCTTATGGCGATCTGCTATCTTGCGGTCGATCTCCTCATAGATAAACTCATCATCGAAACCAATCTTCGCTGCATCCTGACGATTGTTGGCATAATAGATACGGTCGAGATGCGCCCAGTAGATAGCGCCAAGACACATGGGGCAAGGCTCGCAAGAGGTATAAATCTCACAACCCTTCAAATCGAAAGTGTGCAAGGCACGGGTAGCCATACGGATGGCATTCACTTCGGCATGAGCCGTAGGGTCTTGGTCTATGGTAACACTATTGGAGGCCTCAGCCACGATAACACCATCCTTGGCAATGACGGCTCCGAAAGGACCACCACCATGGCGCACGCTGTTCTCTGACAGGAGGATAGCTCTTTGCATCAGTTGTTCTTTTGTCATGTTGTTCGAGTTATTAGTTATACATTCTCATCCCATTTTTTTAAAATCGGGGTTACAAATATACAACTTTTTAACGAATAAACCACATCTTAGGAGTATAAATATAAGGGAGTTCTGACTTTTTCACAAGTTTTATACCTGTTTGATGCTTAGGCAAATGCGTAAAAGAGACAAAAGTCCGCACTTTTATGAAATTTCATCGAAAATATTTGGCAATTCAGAAATAAAGTCCTATCTTTGCAAACAGATATAGGTACGAAAATAAAAAATAGAGAATATAAGATTGGGGATTCCGATGCTATACAGGCACCGGGATTCTTTATTTTTTACCCCATCTCTAAGAACACATTATTAATAATAATAAACAATAAGAAAAATTATGGCTTACATGTCACAAGAAGGTTACGACAATCTCGTAGCTGAACTAAAACAGCTCGTTTCTGTGGAGCGCCCTAAGGCATCAGCCGCAATTGCTGAGGCAAGAGACAAGGGTGACCTGAGCGAGAACTCAGAGTATGATGCCGCCAAGGAGGCACAGGCTCATTTGGAAGACAAGATCAACCGCATCAAACTCACCATTGCCGAGGCTAAGATCATCGACACCAAGCAGCTCAGCACCGACTGTGTGCAGATCATGTCGAAGGTGGAGATGACCAATATGGCCAACAAGGCAAAGATGAATTATACCATCGTGAGCGAGAGCGAGGCCAACCTGAAGGAGGGCAAGATTTCTATCAAGACTCCTATCGCACAGGGCTTGCTCAACAAGAAGGTGGGCGAGATCGTGGAAATCAAGATTCCACGCGGCACTATCAAACTGCGCATCGACAAAATTTCATTCGAGTAAAAATAAGGAACTATCATAAGGGCAGACAAACCCCTATGGCAGTTCCTTTTTTATGATATGTAAGCCAAACAAATATATACAGAGAATGAGAGATGTCGGTGTGTGGCACGACACATGCTTTGCAACGACAGATTTTGATTAACAATAAAAACGAAACAGACTATGGCAAGTATTTTCTCAAAGATTGCTGCCGGTGAAATCCCCAGCTACAAGTGTGCAGAAAGCGACAAGTTTTATGCGTTCCTCGATATCAGCCCTATCGGTAAAGGCCACACATTGGTGATTCCAAGAAAGGAAGTTGACTATATCTTCGACATGGAAGACCAGGACCTGGCCGAATTTGAAGTCTTCGCCAAGAAAGTGGCTAAGGCCATCAAGGCTGCCTTCCCCTGCAAGAAAGTGGCACTGGTGGTTCTCGGTCTCGAGGTGCCTCACGCCCATATCCACCTCATCCCTATGAACAGCGAGGCTGATGTGAACTTCCGCAAGGAACATCTCAAGCTATCAGAAGAGGAGTTCAAGGATATCGCAAATAAGATATACGAAGCGTTCAAAAAACTATAATTCTTCTCTTCGATAACTTAGGAAGAGAGGCTACTCAAAGGAAAGGGAAGTGAAAATGCGTCTTCACTTCCCTTTCTGTTATCATGTTATCGAATGGATGAGAGTTATATATACTCATCTCCTTTCTTAATTTGTACCTCGTTGACATACTTGCGCACCAACGCAGAGGAGTCTTCTTTGCGACAAACCAACAGCACATTGTCTTTCTCTGCCACAATAAAGCCATCAAGGCCATTCAATACAGCTAATTTACCCTTCGGCAGTTTGACAATATTGTTGTGACAGTCCTCCATCAGCACGTCGCTGTCTATCACCACATTGTCGTTCTCCCCTTTCTTCATTGCCTCGTAGATGCTGTGCCACGTGCCTAAGTCAGCCCAGCCAAAGTCGCACTTCATCACATAGACGTCATTCGACTTCTCCAAGACGGCGTAGTCGATTGAGATATTGGGATAGGAAGGGAAGTTCTCCTTCATATAAGCATTCTCGGTCTCCACACTAAAGACGGGATACTTCTCGTCGTAACCTCGAAGCACAGATGGCAAAAGATGGCCAAAGTTGTTGTAGAGATGTTTCACATTGAAGAGGAACAGGCTGGTGTTCCAATAGAACTCGCCACTGTCTACGAAAATCTTGGCAAAGTCGCGCTCAGGCTTCTCGGTAAACGACTGCACCTTGTAGAGTCCTTCGCCCACAGAATCGCCCAACTGGATGTATCCATAGCCAGGCTCAGGACGGGTAGGTTTCACACCCATGGAGAGGAAGCAACTGTTGTCGGCAACAAAGTGCAGTCCCTCCAACATATCCTTGCAGAACGCCTCCTCGTTGAACACAGCCTGATCGGATGGCGTAGCCACGATGCAAGCCTCGGGATTCTGCATGGCTATGCGATGCGCAGCCCATGCCACACTCGGAGCTGTATTGCGATGAATGGGTTCCGACAAGATGTGCTCGGAGGAAACTTCGGGCAGCTGTTGCCTTACAAATTCCACATACTCTTCGTTGGTATTGATATAGATATGGTCGGCTGGCACAATCCTTGCCATCCTGTCATAAGTTTGCTGCAACTGAGTACGTCCCACACCGAAGAAATCAAGAAACTGTTTGGGATAAGCATTGCGGCTGCTGGGCCACAGTCTTCTGCCCTTTCCTCCGGCGAGTATGATGCAATAATTGTTATGATCGTTTTTTGTCATTTGGCAGACTATATAATGATATTGTTTTAATTCACGTGTAAAATTAGAAAATATCTATGAACCTACCAAGTTTTTTTCCAGAATTTAAGACAGAAGTGGCAAAATAAAACAATTATTTAGCCTTTCGTATAAGAAAAATCATCTTTTCAGAAACTTTTCTGCAAAAAAGTTTGTCAGTTCAAAATTTATTAGTACCTTTGCAACCGCAAAAGCCCAGATGGCGGAATCGGTAGACGCGCTGGTCTCAAACACCAGTGGAGCAATCCATCCCGGTTCGATCCCGGGTCTGGGTACTTAATTTAATTCTTAAACGCTTGTAAGTCAATAGCTTGCAAGCGTTTTTTGCTTTTTAAGGTGTACTAAAAGTGTACTTATTGCCAAACACTTGCTATTTAAGGGCTGTTTTTACCCAATAAAAAATGGTGCAAGTGTACACCTACACCCACACCACACCAAAAGATTGTTGCAAAGTTAATACAACAAGTGCAAAGGTAATACTTTTTATTGATTGTGCAACTTATTTGTGTGCAACTTTGCCTAATAAACCCTACAAGCGTGTACAGCCATCACGCTTTGGCATAGCCTCAACAAGCTATCTGGCTGCTCTGGTTGTACAATGGTTGTGCAGAGCCTCCAGATAGTTGTATCTGGGTTGTATGGAGGTTGTAAGCTGGTTGTAAATCGGTTGTAAGCTGGTTGTATCTTACCACTTTTTGGTAATACATTACACATAGCTACCTTAAACAATCACCACAATTTTTTATATCTTCATCAAGCTCTTTTATTAGCTCATCAGATACCACAATATCTGCTTTTGTGGCTATCGTTTCCAGCTTCTTCTTAAGCCTGCTGTAATACTTGCAATCCTCAAATACTTCACCCTCCTTTAACTCATCCAGAAAACCGCTTATCTGGTCTGGGTCTGTTTTACTCAACAAACGAGCAACAAACACATTAAAGGCATCTGTTACTGTCTTAATCTCACACATAGCATTTGTTTTTATCTGGGTTTGTTTGGATATTGAAAAGTAACTATCTTTATAACGTTCTACCATCATATCATAAAAGCCTACTTCTGTAAGTGTTGAGGCTGTTAGCTGGCACACGTTCAACTGCTTTGCTAACCTGCCTTTAAGCCTCATTTCATACCTCAATAGGTTTGCTGGCTTTAAGTCCTCTGGCAGGCTCATTCCCTTTGCCTTTGCATCCGCTATTTTATCATACAAAGCAAATACTTTAGGCTGCTGCTTGCCTTTGCCTTTGTAGTATAGTGTGGAGGGGTCAAAATGATACCTTTGCAATCTTGGCATACTGCCTAACTTGCTTAGATAGTTTGGTACTGGGTGTTTCATCTGAAAGTTTGTGCCAAACTCCAGCTCTGTAACGGCTGCTACTGCTGCATCTATATGCAAGCTATCAGAAAGTTTCACTATTGCTTGGGCTGTTGCCTCCCTGCTCATAGAGTAAACGTTGCTATTATACAGGAACTTTGGCAAACTGCCTACAATAGACACACCACCCATCAATATAGTAACTTTTAACCCCTCCAAACTGCCAAAGGTCTTAACCTCTCCAGTATTGAGGTCGGTTTGCTGCTGTGCCTTATCCAGATAGTTTGCTAACATATAAAACTGCTCACCCATATAGTACCTATCTATCCAGAGTTTAACTTTATCATACATTATAAACATTACCTATTTTTGGTATAAAACTACAGCTTAGTATAAGAGCTACAGTCTGGCTTGCTCCCTCAAAGCCTTAATAACCTCATTAAAACCACCCATAGCAAGCTGCTGGCAATATGCAGAAGCCAAAACCTTTGCACCCTCCAACACTATTAACTCAATACAGGTTGGAATTAGGTTTGCTGGGTCGTTGCTATCTTGGTGTATAACAAACAAATAGCCATCGTTTCTGTATTCATAGAAAGGGTTTGGCTTGTTATCTTTGCTATACGTTTCTTTATCAAGTGGGTAGCCATAGGCAAAGCCACTCAATTTCCCATCTATAAAGTAATCTTTAAGCCCTGTGAAGTTGAGGCTGTTTTTGGCTTGCAACCTCATTGAAGGAACGTTTGCCCCCTCCTTTAGTTTCTCCATCAAGTTCATAGATATTTGCCCATCCCTGCCTGTAAGGCTTTCCAAAGCTGGGAAATATCCTGCTCTGGCTACTATTGTGTATCTGGGTGTTTTCTTGCCTTTCTGTGTGGTATTAACCATCTTAGCATAATAGCGTATATTTGGAGTGTTCATTTTAAGCCTCCTTTCCTCATACAATAGTCATTGGCTTTCTGGCTTATCTCCTCATCTGTTGCAACTCTGTTTCTCTGCAACCACGCTTCCAGCTCTTGGCGGTTAAAATAACACATCTTGCCCATAGGCTTATAATGTGGTATCTCTTGTTTGCCTGTTAGCTTATACAGGTATGATTTAGACACACCCATATACTTTGCAGCCTCATCTGCTGTTAAAACTTCCTTTGTGCAAAAGATAGTGCTTGCCATTATCTGGTCGGCTATTTCCTTTAATTCTGCTGTCATTTGTACGCTCTTTTGGTTTTGGCTTTTAGGGTATTTGCAAGCATACCCCTTATTTGCCCATGCATCCATCCAGCAGGGCTTGCAATCACCTGCTTTTAGTTTGCACGTGCAAAGTTATCATAGAAATAGCGTTCAAAAGATACAATAAAAATAGCAGTTAATTACCCTGCATAATATAGGCAATTAACTGCTACTTAACTTGGTTAATAATGTGCATTTGCATTACATTTGGAGTGCATTTGCATTACTCTTGCATCACCTTTGTAACAGCCTTAACCGCTCCCGATATTTCACTTGCTGTAAACTTGATTTCATCGCTATAATTGGTGTATGCCTGTCTGCTTCCTATATCTCCAAATTCTCCTGCTAACTGTTGGTACGTTGGCTTTGTCATATAGCCCAGCTTTACACAAGCTATAATAATTAGAGCAAGGCTTTTGCCTTTCTTGCCATCTATCAAAGTATGCAGTTTCTTTAATTTCTCCCCTGTATTGTCATTTAGCATAATATCTGCAAGCGGTTTTACAGGTCTACCTCTCTTGGGCTTTGCCTGCTTGGGCTGCTTGCTCTCCTTTGCCTCTGGTTGTACTAAATCGTCATACCCATACTTAGTTACAAGTATTTGCATAGCATTCGTTATATACTTATGTTTGTATTCCTCTACTATTGGCTTTGTAAAGCCCTCTGGCACGGCATACATAGAAAACCATAACTCCCAATATAGGTCGCTAACATCTGGCACGCTGGCTGCATATTGCAAAATGTCATTTTTGCTAAACTCACCATTTGCAAGCCTAACAATAAACTCTCTTGTTGTCATAGGCTTGTACGTTAAAAGTTAATATCTGGCAGGCTGCAAATTGCCTCCTCTTTCAGCTTGTCAACGGCTCTAACATATTTCTCTGTATGCTTTAAGCCACTATGTCCTAACAGGCTTGCAACCGTCTTAATATTTGCTCCATTTGTTAGTATGTTTGTGGCAAAACTATGTCTTGCACAATGCCAACTTATATGCTTGTCAATACCTGCTCTTTTTACCCATCGTCTTAGCGATTTAGAGCAACTTTCATAACTTGGTAGTGGAAATATTAAGCTCTCCTTTGTCTGCTCTGCTGTCGGCTCTCCTATCAGCTTTAGCAGGTTGTCTGTTAATGGTATAACTACACCACTATTGGCTGAATGTCCTTTTGTTTTGTTCTGCTCAAACTTAAGCAGCTTATTGGAGTAATCAACGTTTGCAAATGTAAGGTCTTTTACATCACAAAATCTTAAGCCACAATACAGACACAAAATAAACGCTTTTCTAACGTTTGGGTTCTCCCCTGTATAGTGTGTGGCTATCAACTTTTGCTCCTCCTCCAAAGATAGCGTGTCCTTTCTCAAAATGTTACTATCTATCTTAATAACAACCCCTGTGCAAGGGTTTTTAGATATAACATCGTGCTCAACGGCATACTTTACCACCTTTTTGAAACGCTGGTATATACTTTTAGCTCCCTCCCCATAGCTTCTGCTTTGCAGGTACTCTGTAAACTCTATCATCATATCCTTATCAAGCTGCTCTGGCTTTATGTTCTTGGCAAACTTGCTATACTCTGGGGTGTCGTTTAAGAAATCCACAAAACGCTGCAAGGCAATTTTAATCATCCTTACATCTTTCTTTGTGTAGCCATCTATATAGGCTTGGAAGTAAGATAAAAAGTTAATCTGGCGGTCTTTCTTAAGCCTGTAGCCATCCTTATTTTCCAGCAACTTTTGTTCCTCCTCCATCCTAATTTTCTTAGCCAACTGCAAAACCTCTTTGTTGTGGGTTCTATCTATTGGGGTTTTGGGGTTTGCTACCAAATACAAATTGAGGTTCTGTTTACGTCTGTTGTGGGTTACTTTGTATTTTGGCTTGCCTTTCATCTTGCCACTCTCATACAAAACAGGCTCTCCGTCCTCATCCAAAACAGGCACACTTTCCCTGCCTAAATAAAACTCCAGATACAGGCTTATTTGCCCATCAGCCATTAAACGCTGCTCTAATCTGGGGTTGTCTTTGCTCTTGTTGTCTAACTTTGCCATACTTTTTATATCTTTTGGTTTCTTTTGGTGGTGCAAAGATACAAAAATATCCCCTAACAAGGTGTACTAAAAGTGTACTAAATGATAAAACAAGTACACTTTTATGCTAACAAGAGCTGTTACTATATCTGCAAACCATTGATTTTAAGTGCTTTTAGCTATGCTTATTTTCCTTTATTTCATAGGTTGTGTACTGGGTCTGGGTACAAAAAAGGTTGATAATCGAAAGATTACCAACCTTTTTTCATTTTCTTTTTATTGGTTTCACTCCTTCACATCATGCTTACAGGTTCTGGCTGCAAACATGATGTCAAGAAATGAGGATTCACTATCTCACCATCATCTTAATGCCATCTACGATGTAGAGGCCTGGACGAAGGGCTACGGTCTGCTCCTGACCTGCCGTCAGACGAACTTCTGCCATCTTCTGTCCACTGATGTGATATACGCCCACACGTTTGTCGGCATCTGTCTTGATAACCACAGCTCCCTTTTCGCCTCGTACATAAGTTCCGGCATCTGTCTTCACTGAAGATATGGAAGATGGTACGCCAGTAACATAGGCTATCAGAGCATTGCCCTTGATCCATTTCTGACCACTACCTGTAACTATATCATAATAGTGTCTACCTATGGTACAATTAGCAAATTCCGAATATTGTTTTGTTGTAAAATCATATGAATTGAAATATACAAGAATAGAATGACTGCCCACCTCATCTGGAGTGACAGTATATTCCACATAGGTAATCGCTCCATTACCTGCAGCCCTTGCCCTATTAGGCTCTATCCAACCTTCATTGGTTTCGGCATTATATGGCACGAAGCAATAATCCAAATAGCCAGGTCCACCTGTATTCCTTACGCCAAACCTAACCATGAGTTTATCGTCTTCAACCAATGGCAATTTACATTTTGCGCTGTAACATATTCCTTCACCAAACTTACCTGGAGTAGCATTACTCTCTGAAGAAACGACAGTGAAATTAGGAGCCGCTGCCGTCGTCAACGTAAACAGCTGACCGTTCACGATGACTTCATCCTTGTTGGCTACATCCGTTATCCACAGATACTGTTGAGACGAAGATGTTTCCGGTAACTCTATCTGTCGTGTCACCGAACCGCGAGCTGGTATGGTAATATACAGGTCGAAATCTGGCGAACTGGGCTTGGTATTGTCCTTCGTGTTAGTGTAAATGTTCACCAAACCATTGAACTCCATATCCATACTGTTGGTAAATGTTACCGTCAGCGGATTGGTCATACCCTTGTAAAGACCATCTTCGGCTGTTACTGTTGCTGCCAAAGGAGTAGTAACCGGAGTCAGCTTCGTGGCATCAACATTAATGATAAAAGGCTGGTTGTTATAGAACGAACAAACATGCCAATTCTTCGTATCAGAACTATAGATAGGATAAATTACATTGATACCCATAGGGAAAGGATAGTTGATGGTAAGAGTTGGATTATGACCATAAGTACCTCCATCAGACTTAACTGCAGGCAATTCCCACAGACCATTATAGTTAGACACACGGACTATGGTTCCGTTTGCCATCTTTATGCCATAGGCAAAATAACCGGAAAAAGCAGAAGTACTCTGGTTAGAAAAGCAAGTTGTGGCTTCTGCCTGGAAATTCTCCGAGACATTTGCACGGGTAGTCGTAGTCCAGGTAATACCACAATCGTTACCATAGTTGAGCGACATGATCTGCGGATATGAAGCAAGAGGCTCATCCACCTTGCCATTATCGGGAGCTATACCGATAATCATAGAGCAATTTCGATTGTAGCCATCCACAGCAGAGCCTGAGCCAGCACCACCCTTCGTGGGTTGAAGAATCGTCAGGTCGAAGTAACCATCCTGATAGCCTCCCCATCCCCAGTTGATGTGATAAAGACCTTTGCCATCGCTTCCATCGCATACAAACTCGTGACCGCCATCCGAAGACTGACCACTATAAAGAATAGGGCGCTTTGCCTTCAGCTCATTATCGATCAGCGTCATCCATTGCTGCAAGGTAAAGACTGTACGGGTAAGGTCTTGCATCAAGTCGGCGTCATAACCGAAATAAGTCGCCAAGATGGTTGGTGTGACGTTTGCTCCCGACGAAGGACCATAGTCCATCTTTACCGCAGCACCACAATGATACATCAGTTTGGCAACAGCAGCAGCTTGCGCAGAGTTGTAATCCGACTTTGAATAATCAGGCAACATATTGTCCCAGTCGTAAGTCGCACCAGAATAGATGGCAGGTATATTAATGCCATACGCTTTTGTAGTATAAGACTCAATGGTACTTTTCAGTTTCTTAGGATACTGATAATACATCATCACCTGCGCCATGGCTGTAGCCACACAGCCCGTCACAGAGCGGTTGGTGCCTTCATACAACGGACACATATTATTATAAGGCTCACGCTGATCCCACTTAATACCATCCAAGAGAGGAGCTACAGCAGCAGAGCCTGCACGCTCAGCACGCCACTGGCGAACCTCAGCCAATCCTCCTGACACCTGAGCATCACCCTTGAGCAAAGCCTCTACCGTTTCCTGGTAAGCCTTCATAAAGCCCACATAGTTGGCTGGCAAATGGTCGGGGTCGTAAGTGCCCTGAGCAGAGTAGCCCACCACTTCCGGCATTCTGTCGTCACCCGACACAATGGTAAATCCCTTATCCTCGCCATTGGCAAAGACATAATAGCATGTGGCAGAAGGTGAAACTGTAGAAGAAACCGACATGCGGGGAGCCGCCTTTGCTGAAGCCGTCACCTCGGCATCCATCTCTATGCCAAGCATGGCAGCCTGACGCTGAGCTATAGCCTTAGCCTGCTGATAGCTACGCGGACCGGCTATTGCCGAAACCGACAACAAAAGCATCAACGACAATAAGAGTAAAAAGTTCTTCTTCATAAAATTCAATGATTTAGTTAGTGAATAGACTCAAATTAATTTTCTATGCCACAAATATAGCATATTTTTCACAAACGACCAAGTTCGGATGCCTGAAAAATCAATCAAGACAAGAAAATCATACCATTTGCTCCCTTTTTTACGTTTTGACACCTTCCTCAAAGCTGCTGTACCGTAGCTTCTTAACTCAACTTTCGCAAATGGGAATGTTTAGAGAAGTTACGGGGAAGTAAAACTGAACGGAGTGACAGCTCCTTTAACTCCCCTCATGCAAAACATGAAATACATATAAAAAAATGAGTATAGATTTGGAAATATGAGATTTTATCCGTATTTTTGCAGCAATTAGACAAAACTATTTAATAACTCTATTAAAAACCCCATTTATTCATGAAGAAACTTTTTAGCTTGGTTTGCACCTGTTTGCTGGCAATAAGCATGCAGGCAGCCGAAACCGACAAGTATGACGCGCTCTATGAGAACCTTCCTTTCCAGATGGAGAAGGTGACACGTCCTCAGTTCCCTGCCAACGAGGTAAACCTGAAGGATTTCGGAGCCGTAGGTGATGGTTCTACCCTTTGCACTGAAGCTTTCAGCAAGGCTATCGAAGCCCTGAGCCAGAAAGGCGGAGGAAAGCTCATCGTGCCACAGGGCGTGTGGTTTACAGGCCCCATCACATTGAAGAGCAACATCAACCTGCACATCGAGAGGGGCGGCATTATCCTTTTCTCACCCGATGATGCCCTCTATCCTTTCGTCAAGACTTCTTTCGAGGGTCTCGACACACGTCGTTGCCAGTCTCCTATCTCGGGCAACGGACTTACCAACGTGGCTATTACTGGTCAGGGAGCCATCGACGGTAATGGCGAGTACTGGCGCCCTCTGAAAAAGCAGAAGGTAACCGACGCTCAGTGGAAAGCCATCACTTCACGAGGTGGTGCCTACAAGCGCAAGGACTATTGGTTCCCGTCAGAAGGCGCTCTCAAGGCTGACAACAGCGCCAATATGAACGTGCCTGCAGAACCTACATCAGAAGAGGGATGGAACGAAATCAAGCGATTCCTCCGCCCTGTCATGGTAAGCTTGGTAAACTGCAAGAATGTTTGGCTCAATGGCGTTATCTTCCAGAACTCTCCTGCCTGGAACATCCATCCATTGATGTGCGAGAACGTGCTCATCGAAGATGTACTGGTACGCAACCCTGCGTATGCACAGAATGGTGACGGTCTTGACCTGGAGTCATGCAAGAACGCACTCATCGTCAATTCTACTTTCGATGTGGGCGACGACGGTATCTGTATCAAGAGCGGTAAAGATGCCGACGGAAGAAAGCGTGGCATTCCTTGCGAGAACGTCATCGTAGACGGATGTACAGTCTTCAAGGGTCATGGCGGATTCGTTGTAGGTAGTGAGATGAGCGGTGGTGTGAAGAACGTGATGGTTACCAACTGCCAGTTCCTCGGTACCGATGTAGGTCTGCGATTCAAGAGCACACGTGGTCGTGGCGGCGTAGTAGAAAATATCTTCATCAAGAATATGTCTATGTTCGACATTCAGACCGACGTAATCACCTTCGACCTTTATTATGGAGGCAAGTCGGCTGTTGAGGTTCTCAACGATGGCGACGAGGCCAAGAACCAAAAGGTAGAGAAATTCAAGGTCGACGAGACTACTCCTTGCTTCCGCAACATCGACATCGACCATGTCATCTGCCGTACAGCCCGCCGTGCTGCATACTTCAACGGTTTGCCCGAGATGCCTGTTCAGAACATCAGCATCAAGGACTTGGAGGTGAACAATGCCGAACAGGGCATCGTGATCAACCGTACTGAGAACGTGAAGCTCGAGAATATCAAGGTAACCGCAAAGACTCATACCTTCGATGCCAAGAACTCGAAGAACGTGAGTGTAAACAGCAAAACCTACAAGAAGATCGACGAAAAGGGCGTTACCCTCGATTTCTAAAGACTGCGAAGACTTGCCATATAGGACAAAAAGCCTATATGGAATACAAGACTTAATAACTCCCAAAAACATTTTGACCTGTACGGTTGGCACGCCCTGAAAGGGCAGAAGCTCTTAGCCCAGGGCAACGCCCTGGGTATAATGGCAATCGGCAAGGCGCCCTGTAAGGGCAAAAGCCTTATA
>ERZ506005.10-NODE-10-length-55208-cov-6.84701_pt1 | contig 55208 bp, 40 predicted proteins | sample MGYA00513578_ERZ506005 | MGnify/ENA metagenome assembly ERZ506005 | reverse complement strand
CCCAGGGCGATGCCCTGGGCTAAGAGCTTCTGCCCCTTCAGGGCGTGCTGCTTCTGGAAGCTTTGGGCCTTCAGCCCGTACTTAAACCACTTGCGAAACTTGAGTCAAAGAATTATTCCTCATGAACCTCGCTCAGCATCTTCTCTATGAGGCGGGGAACACCATAACTGTCTATTTCCGACTCGGGAATCCAGATGTAATCGGGAGGAAGGAGCGGACGACGAGAAACCTCGAGAAGATAGAAGTCGGCAAGAAGAATGCGATGGGTAAGAACATGCTTCACACCCTGCGACAGAAGACGAAGATGAGCATCTGGTGCACCGCAATCCAACTGCTGCAACAACTCGGCAGGCGTGGCAGCATGGGCGCCGTCGGGAAGCGAGGCATTGAAAGGCTCCCACAACCCCTGCCAGATATCGCCCTCGCCCCTGCGATGGATGGCGGTAAACGCCTGCGAGGAAGCCGACTCCCTACACCTTATATATATATAGGCGAGACGGCGCGTCTTGATCTGAAGCTTGCGTTGCTTCACGGGCAACTCCTCTACCCTGCCCGTGCGGAAAGCCTCACAGCTCTCCATCAGCGGACAATCGGAACAACGGGGCGACAGAGGCGTGCACTGCAAGGCACCAAAATCCATGATGCCCTGATTGTAGGCTGAGACCTCGGAAGGAGGCAGGAGCGACTGAGCCAAGGCAGCAAACTCCTTCTTGCCCTGCGTGGAGTTGATGGGGGTGGAGATGCCAAAGTGGCGCGACAGCACTCGATACACGTTGCCGTCTACCACTGCCGCCCTGATGTCGAAAGCAAAGGAGGCAATGGCTGCTGCGGTGTAGTCGCCCACTCCCTTCAGCTGTCTGATGCCTTCGAGTGTGGAGGGAAACTGTCCCAATGCCACTATCTGACGGGCGGCGGCATGCAGGTTGCGGGCACGCGAATAGTAGCCCAAGCCCTGCCAGAGCCTCAGCACCTCGTCCTCGCTCGCCGAAGCCAAAGCCTCGACAGTGGGAAAATGGCGCATAAACCGCTCCCAGTATTCCCATCCCTGGACGATACGCGTCTGCTGCAATATCACCTCGCTCAGCCAGATGGGGTAAGGGTCGGTGGTGTCGCGCCAAGGCAAAGCCCTGCCGTTATCGCGAAACCATGAAAGAATCGCATAAGAAAAAGTTGTATTCGACACCATATCCACTCGCTTTTATTTACTTATTGAACTTCAGCAAGTTCTTACTTACCTTTTTACTTTTTTACTTTTTTACCTTTTTACTTTTTTACCTTTAAAAATTACGGCTGGCACAGCAATGCGCACACCCTGTCCTGAAAACGGCGGGCATTGACGGCATGCATGATGCCATTGTTGAGAATGACGAAACACAGGTCGTGCCCGTTGGCTGCCGTACAATAGCCGGCAAGGGTGATGATACCTGTCAGCGTGCCCGTCTTGGCCCGCACGTTGCCGCTTGCTGAAGTGCCACGCATTCGCTTCCTCAGCGTGCCGTCGATGCCGGCAATGGGCAGCGAGGGACGAAGATGAGGATAAATGTTCTCGTTGCGATAAGCATAACGCAGGAGCTGACATTCCTGTTCGGCACTGAGATAATTGTAGAGCGAGAGGCCCGAGCCGTCGGCCAACCTGCAGCGCGAGGCATCCAGTCCGAGCTTGCGCAGGAGCTGTCGCTCCACGCTGCGCGCACTCTTGGCGCTGGCAGGACGGTTGCCCGTAGAGGCGGCTATCTGATAATACATACTCTCGGCATAGAGATTGTCGCTCTCCTTCATCATCTTGTGCATGATCTGATCCATGGTGTGGAAGCGCGTGCACACCGAGAAGGCGCTCTCAGGACAGCGTTTCACCTGAGGCGTGTCGGTCTCGAGCACGATGCCTGCATCCTTCAGCCTGTCGACGAAACGATCCATAAACCCGTCCTTTCGGGCAAAGACCAAAGGCGAAAGCACTGGATTGTCGTCGTCCCAGCACCAGCCCTCGCCCAGGAGATCGGCGTCCTTCATCGAGCGGTCGGCATAGATGCTGCCACGGATGGTGTCGACACCCATGTCCTGCAGACTGCTCACAAAAGCCCGCATGTCGTCGTTGTTGAATCGCGGATCCATGCCGCCCACGCAGTACACGTCGCCCTGGAGCACGCCCTCCTCTATCTTGCCCGTGTACTTGAGCTGCGTCTTAAACTGATAAGAGCCGCCCAACCTGTCGAGGGCTGTGATGGCTGTGAGCAGCTTCATCGTGCTGGCAGGACGCATGAGCTGACGCTCGCGATGGCGATAGATGCACGAGTCGGCCTGCAAGTCCCACACCATGATGGCAACCTGCGAAGTCTCGAACATATCGTTCTGCAAGAGACGGTCGAGCCCCTGTCTTACATTCTCGGGCCAAGGCAGGCGCAAGCCGCCGGCTGTGATGGGATCGACAGCCAACGAGTCGGCAGCTAAGGAGTCGGCACAGAGTGTGTCTGCCGCCGCCTCGCTTTCGTCCCTGTCCTCTACTACTTCCTCCTCGCCCGCCACCAAGGGCGCAGCGCTCTTCTTCACGTCCTGTGCTCCTACAGGAAGCGAAAGCATCGCCACCATGCAGAGCAACCAAATATATCTGTATTTCATTCTTTTATCTTGTAATGTTCTTTTTTTTCAGGAGTTAAGGAGTTAAGTTTCGCAAGTAAGCCCCACACGCCCTGAAAGGGCAGAAGCTCTTAGCCCAGGGCATCGCCCTGGGTTGTTTGGGGCGGTAACCTGTCGCCCTGTAAGGGCAAAAGCTTTAAAACTCCAGGCAATATATAAAGCTGTTGCCCTTACAGGGCGCATTGCTGATTGCCATTATACCCAGGGCGATGCCCTGGGCTTGGAGCTTTTGGGCCTTCAGCCCGTACTTGAACCACATGCGAAACTTCAGTTAAGGAGTTATCGCTCCCTGCGGTCGCTGAGGAGTTAAGACCTTTCCCCAATTCTCTCCGCTATTGCCTTTTTCATTCCCTCCTCGTTGTCGGGCTGAACCGTCACCATGTTGCCAGCTCCGTATTCGATGAGCAGGCAGTGGTCGAGACCGAAGAAGCACCGTATGCTCTCCACCCTCACCACATCGCACAACGGCACATTGCGGTTCGTGGAGAAACGTCCCTCGTCGATGATAAGGAAATCCATCTCCTCGTCGCGGTCGATGGGTTTCACACGGCGGATGGTGTACGTAGTATGCAGAATGCGCTCTATCATTCCCACGATGACTATAGCCACCAAGATGCCCAGAATAGCCGTCTTGACCCAAAAGAAATATACGGTCAAAACCGTGAAAAGCCCCATGCCCAAACGCACTGGAAGCGTGATACGCTTATGAAATGTTCTGTCTCTCATTATCATTTTCTACAAAAAAACACTGCAAAATTACAAAAAATATGGCTTTTAATGCTCACTTTAAAGATAAATTATTACTTTTGCAAACAATTAGGATAAAATCCATTAAATTAGTTTAAAGTAAACTCAATGGTTTATAAGTATGATTTTCTGATTATCGGTGCAGGAGTTGCCGGTATGAGTTACGCTCTGAAAGTAGCCAGAGCGCATAAAGGTAAAGTGTGCATGATCTGCAAGACATCGCTTGACGAAGCCAACACATCATTCGCACAGGGAGGCGTCGCCTCAGTCACCAACCTCGAAGTGGACAACTTCGACAAACACATCCAGGATACAATGATTGCTGGCGACTACATCAGCGACTACAAAGCCGTGCAGCAGGTTGTCACCAAAGCACCCGAACAGATCAAGGAGCTGGTGCAGTGGGGTGTCAACTTCGACAAGCAGCAGGACGGCAAGTTCGACCTTCACCGCGAGGGAGGACACAGCGAGTTCCGCATCCTGCACCATGCCGACGACACGGGAGCCGAGATTCAGCGCGGACTGATGGAAGCCGTGCGCAGCAATCCTGACATCGACATCAAGGAAAATCATTTCGCTGTCGAGATTATCACACAGCACCACTTAGGCGCACGCGTCACACGCCGCACTCCTTACATCAACTGCTACGGAGCCTATGTGCTCAACCCCGAGACCCAGAAGGTGGACACCTATCTGAGCAAGGTGACAGTGATGTGCACAGGCGGCTGCGGAGCTGTCTATCAGACCACTACCAACCCCGTGATCGCCACGGGCGACGGCGAGGCTATGGTCTATCGTGCCAAGGGAACAGTGGCCGACATGGAGTTCGTACAGTTCCACCCCACAGCCCTCTTCCACCCAGGCGAGACTCATCCTGCCTTCCTCATCACCGAAGCCATGCGTGGCTATGGCGGCATCCTGCGCCTGCCCAACGGCGAGAGCTTCATGGAGAAATACGACAAGCGACTGAGTCTGGCTCCACGCGACATCGTGGCACGTGCCATCGACAAGGAGATGAAGAAGCACGGACTCGACCACGTATGCCTCGACGTCACTCACAAAAATCCCGAAGAGACCAAGCACCACTTCCCCAATATCTATGCCAAGTGCCTGAGCATCGGCATCGACATCACCAAAGACTACATTCCCGTACGTCCGGCAGCCCACTATATGTGCGGCGGCATCAAGGTCGACCTCAACGGCTGTTCGAGCATCAACCGCCTGTATGCTTTGGGCGAATGTTCGTGCACGGGTCTGCACGGCGGCAACCGTCTGGCAAGCAACTCGCTCATCGAGGCTGTGGTCTATGCCGACACAGCTGCCAAGCACAGCATCGAGCATGTCGACGAGTACGACTTCAACGAAAAGGTGCCTGCATGGAACGATGAGGGAACACTGACCAACGAGGAGAAAGTACTCATCACACAGAGCGTCAAGGAAGTGGGCGAATGCATGAGCAACTACGTGGGCATCGTGCGCAGCGACCTCCGACTGAAACGTGCCTGGGACCGACTCGACCTGCTGTACGAGGAGACCGAGAACCTCTTCAAGCGTGTCAAGGTAAGCAAGGAGCTCTGCGAGCTTCGCAACATGATCAACGTGGGTTATCTCATCACCCGCATGGCGATAGAGCGCAAAGAGAGCCGTGGTCTCCACTACACCATCGATTATCCCGTCCACGCCTACGACAAGAAATAAGCTGAGGAGTCGAAGCTGCTCGGGGAAGTCAGAGAAGTTACTTAAGAACAATATATATATAGGGGCGAACTGCACTTAGCAGTCTCGCCCCTAATTTGTTTTTACAACACTGCAACAGACACAATTCATCCATATCTATTGTTTTGTCACACCACCTCGCTTTTGTAGTACAATCATCTTCATTTCATTACAATAAACATGCGTTTTATAACAAAACGTAAGATAATCATGTACAAGAAATACAATTTTTCCTGTATTTTCTTGCATGTTTTAAAATTTTTAACTACCTTTGCCGCACATTTATTTGACATTCGTTAATATGTACGAGGGTGAGACGAAAGACAAAACAATGTTCACATAGAGAATACTTATACTATTAATTTTCCCTCTAAAGAGATTATCAACATGAGAAAGAGAGTTTTGAGCCTTGCTCTGCTCTGTTGCTTTGCCCCCCCATTTGGGCTTATCCATGCAGCCGAGACTGAGCAAGCAGAATTCTTGGTTTTAAAGATGGCCGACTCCAAGACGGCAGAGTTCAAGCTAAGTACGCGACCCGTCATCGCTTTTTCTGATGACAAGTTGCAGATTACATCCGATGAGATTTCCACCGACTATCCACAGAGCGATGTAACCGAGTTTTATTTCACAGCCATTTCCACAGGAATTGAGGAAAAGGTAAATCCTTCCACCATGAGTTTTAGTTACACCGACAACGCCACTATCCGCATCAGCGGCTCAGCGGCTGGCGAAGCTGTGCTCTACGATGCCAACGGCAAGCTGCTACAGCGACAGAAGGTAAGCGGCGGAAACGCCACCATCAATGTGGACTCTTACGCACCGGGTGTGTACATTCTTAATCTGACCAACGAACATTCCTTTAAAATCATCAAGAAATAATGAAGAAAACTTTACTTTTATTCACATGCCTTCTTGCCTTCATAGCCATGCCTGTACTGGCACAGCAGAAAACAGTCAAGAAGCGCGTTACCTTTCAGCTCATCAAAAAGCGTGGCGCTGACGCTGCCGTAGTTGGCAAAAGAAAAGCTGCCGCAGCCGCACAGGCTGTCACCAATATCAACAACAGTGTGCTGCTGGCTTACTATCCTGCTGCCGGCTCAGGAGTAGAAGGATACGAAAACTACTATTTGATTCTTTCGGACAAGGAAGATGTAAGCTACAATGCCAACGAAGGCCAGATCAAAGCCACAAGCGCTGCTGTAGCCGAACTCGATCTTTATGCGCCAGAAGGAACAGGCATCGACCTGCCTGCAGGAACCTTCGCAGCCTCTGAAGGCAAGTTGTACTACAATCCCGAACTTACTTACGTGGAGAACTTCGACGACAAGGGCAACAGCGACGGCAGTGTGGACATAACAAGCGACATCACCGTGAGCAAGGCAGAGAACGACGGAAACGTAACCTACACGCTCTCGTTCAGCGATGCCAACGGTACACAGTATTCGTACGTCGGCGATATGGTATTCAACAATATGTCAGCGGGAAGCTCTGATGTATATCCTCAGATTTCGACAGACATCAACACCACCTTCCATGGCGGTATCGGCTACTATTACGGCAACCTCATGGATTCTAAGACCGGCAACATGGTGCTCAACCTCTACGACGGAGAGTACGACACCCAGACTGGCGGAATGACAGGCAAGGGACACGACCTCGTCATCAACCTCTACAACCGTCTCTTTGGCGACCCTAAGACCGCCACTGTCGTGCCAGGCACCTATACCGTAGCACGCAACTTCAAGGTAGGCACTTTCTTCCCAGGTATGGAAATCGACTACAACGGCATGACTGTCGTAATGGGAACCTACGTGAAGCGCCGCAAGGCCGTGACAGGAATGGACACCGACTACGACTACTGCTACATCACCAACGGAACCATCACCATCGCCGACGGTGAGAAAGAGGGAACCTTCGACATTACCGTAGACTGCACCACCGACCGCGGACACAAGGTGACAGGCACAGCCAAGGGCATCTCGTTTATCTACTACGATAAGTCGGAGAAAGACGACAAGGACGTTGACTCCAACCTCGAGGAGGATGTACATCTCAAGTTCGACCGCGTGGAGAAGTCACGCATCTACTCGCTCGGCGTGCAGAACGGAGTTCAGGTATTCTCTGTCGACCTCGGTTCGCCAAGCGGCAAGGACGACCAAGACTATACAGGCGATCAGGACCTGCTGCGCATGGAATTCCAGGCAGCCGAAGGCAGCCAGTATCTTCCCGAAGGCACCTACACCCTCATGGAGGAAAGCCATCTGTGGACCAACATGTATGCTCCATTCATGATGACCCGCGGCTACTTCTACAACAACGGCGAGCGCACAGGCACACGCTACCATCACTTCCGCAAGAACCCAGACCCTGCCACCCGTCTGCCATGGGTAGTTGACAAGTGGGCAACAGTCTACTCAGGAACCGTGGGCGTAAGCAAGACCGACAACACACACTACAAGTTCGTCATCAACCTCTTCGACGGCAAGGGCTTCCAGATTACGGGCGAGTTCGACAAGGAGATGGAATACAATTACGAACCATCTTCCATCACTGGCATCGAAGGCATCAAGGCCGACTTTACCGGCAAGACCGAAATATACTCTGTTGGTGGACAACTCATGCAGACCATCGACGGCACCAAGGCTGCCAGCATCGCCAACCTGCCAAGTGGCATCTATATCGTAAAATCAAACAACAAAACCACTAAAATCGTAAAGAAATGAAAAAGTATATAGCTACAGCAGCACTCTGTCTCGCAACAGTGCTCCCCACATTCGCACAGACAAGACGCGTGATGACCGTTCACCAGAAGGACGGCACAACCAAAGTATATAAGGTAAACAGCATAGAGAACGTCACCTTTACCGACGAGGCTCTCGCAACCCTCAGAAACCAGTGGGCATACAACGACGACGTAAAGGATCTCAGCAAGGTAACCATGCTGGATGCCAACGGCTCATACGAGTTCGCACTCTATGGCAGCGACAACGATACAAAACCTGTATTCAAGCTGACCATTCCACAGAGTCTCATGGGTCAGGAGATTACGCTTGGCTCTGACAACGCTCAGGACGTAAAGGTGGCTTACAACGGCGAGACTCCTAAGCTGACTGGTACGCTCCAGGCTCGTTTCGACAAGTTCAAGAAGAATGTCACCATCACACTTGAGGCAGAGACTGCCGACTACAGCGACCTGCGCTGCAAGTGGAGCAACGGTGCGTTCACCCAGATTTACACTGCCACCAACAGCATCAAGACCACCAATGTGAACGACGTGAAGACCTATGACGTTGCTTCTGCCCTCGTGCTCAACCCAGCCACTGTAGGTGCGGCAACAACCTTCGCCTTCGGTGATGTCGAGGCTACCACAGCCGACGGTTTGCTGGCTGGCAAGATTGGCGTTGCAGTAAGCATCTCGGCTTCCAAGCTCTACAATGGAACCATCGACCTGGCTGCCGATGCCGACAGCTACACCCTGAAGTACATCGACTACGCCACACGCGTCACCTACGAGAAGGTAAAGGCCGGCACTATCACAACCGCAAAGGACAAGGACGGCAAGCTCTACATCAAGATCAACGCCACCTTCGACGACAACCGTACCATCGAGCTGGAGTATTACGGTGCAACCACTGCCGTAGAGAGCCTCGAAGGAATGACTCCTGCTGTGGTAAGCAACAGCTACAAGTTGTACAACCCTGACGGAAGCATCCTTATAAACCAGGACATCTGCAAGGTGCTTTTTAAGCAAAAGAACAACATCTACACATTCTACCTTTATGGCGGCGAGTTCTCAAGCAAATACAGCGGCGAAAAGGTAACACTGCAGGTAAATGAGAGTTTCATCAATGCCGGAACCATTAACTTGGCTGAGCTGAAAGACGGCGACAACTTCCAGGTGAAATACTCAGACGTACAGTTGTATTCTCCCGATGCCAAATATGGTGGATTTAACAACACTCCAGACAACGGTACATTATCCATCAAGAAAGACGCTGCCGGCAACTATGAAATCTCACTGGATGTTGTCAACACTTATACCAACGCCAATACACCAAATGGTGCTGGTAACAAGGAGCGTTTGGTATTCAATTACAACGGAGCAGTAGAAGCATACTAATAAACAGATTAAAAAGAAAAAGTAAGAATTAAGAAATGAATAAGAAAGCCATTCTTATGGCATCATTCCTGCTTGTCGGCAGTTTCAGCTTTGCGCAGAAGCTGTCGCCAAGCACAAGCATGATGCTTCACGAAGCAAGAACAGCACAGAAGAAAGCCAAGGCTGCAAATGCTACCCCACAGACTGTCAGCGCATTCATCACCGTCAAGTCGCAGGATGCCATTGCCAAAATAGAGGCTCTGGGAGCCAAAGTGAACTCGCGCATCAGCGAGACACTCGTCACTGCCAACATGCCTCTGTCTGCCATCGAACCTATTTCCAATCTCGATGAGGTTGTTTCGGTTTCGGTAGGTACTGAGGCCAAACTGCTGATGGACAACGCCCGCAAACTGTTGGGCGTAGACGAATGTCACCAAATGACAGAGAATAACGGTCCCTACACCGGCAAAGGCGTAGTCATCGGTATCGTGGACAACGGATTCCAGTACGACCATGTAGACTTTCTCAATGCCGACAAGAGCGACACTCGCATCAAGCGCGTATGGGATCAGCACGGCACTGGCAATGCTCCCGAAGGTTTCGGCTATGGAGCTGAATACAAAACCACAGCCGAGATAAGAGCTGCAAAATATGACCTGACCAGTGGCTTCCATGCCACCCACGTATCGGGCATTGCCTCGGGCAGCGACAAGAGCACACCTTACTACGGAGTGGCTCCCGATGCCGACCTCGTGTTCGTGAGCTTCAAGACCACCAATGCACAGATTGTAGATGGAATCAAGTATGTGTTCGACTATGCCAAGAGCGTAGGAAAGCCTGCTGTTGTCAACATCAGCCTCGGCTCACACATGGGTCCTCACGACGGAAGTTCCGACACCGATCTCTCGTTTGCCAACCTGGTTGGTCCGGGCCGCATCATCGTTGGTGCCGCCGGCAACGAAGGTCTTGACAAACTGCACGCCAGCAAGACCTTTACCGCCACCAACAAGCAATTGAAAACCATGTTTGCCTATGGCAGCGAACAGGCCAACAGTTCCTACAAGCAGGCTTACGTCGACATCTGGGCTGAGAAGAACTCAAAAATTTCCGTTAAGGCTGTTGTCGTAAACACACTCAACGGTAAGATTATCGCATCTTCTGACGAAGTTTCCAACGATGGTACGAAAGAAGTGAACTGGGTTGCCCCCGACGGCAGTGGCGTGGTAGTTCAAGTAGGTTTGTCGCTCCAGGAAAACCCTGTCAACGGTCGCACCAACGTGCTGCTCATGAGCCGTGCCACTTCCATCAACACTGGCTTTGCCATCGGTGTTGTGGTGACTGGCGAGGCTGGCAAGACCGTACACATGTGGAACAATGCCGCCTCTGGCGAGTTCACCAGCTTCAAAAAGCGTGGCTGGACCGACGGCGACACCAACTGCACAGTAGGCGAGCTGGGCGGCGAGAGTCCTGATGTCATCTCTGTAGGTTCGTTCAACTCGAAGGTACAATACCAGCCCATCAATTTGCAGGGTACAGAAAATGCTTACGGCCTCAACGAGGAGCTGACGGGTAAGTTCCTGGAGCACTCCGCCTTCTCAAGCTACGGTCCTACTGCCGATGGTCGCGTCAAACCCGACATAACAGCTCCTGGCTGCATCATCGTGTCAGCAGGTTCAAGATATTGCTCAGGATGGAGCGACGACACCAATGTCATTGCCCGCACTGGCAACGATCTCTATACCAACGACGTAGGTACTTCTATGGCTTCGCCTTACGTGGCAGGCGTCGTAGCTCTCTGGCTGCAGGCCAACCCCAACCTGACACCTAAACAGGTGCTCGAAGTCATCGGCAACACAGCTGTCCGTAATGACAAACATATGCCAACAGGACAAACCTTCCCCAACAACACATGGGGCTATGGTCGTATCAATGCCATCCTGGGTCTGAAGCAACTGCTCGGAACAACAGGCATCGATGATGTCAAGACCACTGAGTCTATGTACCGCATCATAACCGACCGCCAGGCTCGCACCGCCACATTCTACATTGGCAGCGACAAGGGTCAGGCTCGTGTAGCCGTCTACAACCTCACTGGTCAGTTGATGTATTCTGCACCTATCAACAGCAACGGCGAGACCATCAGTCTGTCAAGCCTGCCCCACGGCGTGTATGTATTCAAGCTGACACAGGGAAGCAACACACAGACCATCAAGTCTACATTGTAATCTCTCAGTCTGAGATAACTCTATCCAATAGGAGGGTGTGTCATAAATCTGTGACACACCCTCATTTTTATTTTCTTACCTTTCTCAAACCTGCCTACAGCCCGTACAGCCTGTTTGACAACTTTGGATTATTATACGCCTCAATGAGCTGATGGCCAAAATCATACTCTTGACCGTCACTTAATTGTTCCATCATCAAAAAAGCCTCCTAAAGGAGTGAGATTCTCGGATTTTATTTGTACTTTTGCCATACCATTCAGAGTTTTATTGGTCTTTTAATTGCAACACGAAGACAAGCGAAATTTCTGACATGGCCCAATCCGAGCAACATATGGTTGCTCAGGGTGCTTATAAAATAAATAAAAATATAGTGTTGCGTCAATTAGGGTGAAACAACTTAAAGAAAATGAAGGCATAGAGCGCAGTTTGTTGCTCGCAATGGCTGTTATAGCGGGATTGACCGTGGCTAATTGCTATTACAACCAGCCTCTTTTGGAAATGATACGTCACGACATAGGAGTGAGCCAGCATGAGGCGAACCTCATAACCGTTGTCACACAAACAGGCTATGCACTTGGGTTGTGCTTCCTTATCCCTATGGGCGACCTCTACTCACGCCGTCGCATAATTGTTGTGAACATGACCGTAGCAGCCATGATGGCCATAGTCATTGCTGTTGCCCACAAGGTGTGGCTTATTTGGGGAGCCTCTCTATTGTTGGGAGCCTGTTCCGTTATTCCACAATTTTTCATACCGATTGCAGGACAATATTCCGAGAAGAAAAACAAAAGCAGGAATATGGGTGTCGTTCTGTCGGGATTGCTAACCGGCATTCTCGCATCGAGAGTGGTTAGCGGTTATGTTGGCGAATGGTTGGGTTGGCGCGAAATGTTCTTCATCGCAGCTTTTGTGATGGTGCTGTGCATGGCTCTTACGCTCAAGATGATGCCACAGATAAAGAGCAACTATGTGGGCACATATAGGGGCTTGATGGCCAGCGTATTCAATATTGTGAGGAGCAATGGACGCATACGTCTTTATGCCATGCGTGCCGCCTTTAGTTTTGGCAGCATGATGGCCATTTGGTCGTGCCTTGCCTTTAGGTTGGCACAAGCTCCGTTCTTTTCTGGTAGCGAAATGGTAGGAACGTTGGGACTGTGCGGCATAGCCGGGGCCATTGCGGCAAGCGGTGTGGGCAAACTTGTGAATCGCTGGGGCATCAGAAAGATGAGTATTTATGGTGCATGCCTGCAGCTTGTGGCGTGGGCTGCGGCCTGTCTGTTTGGCGACACTTTCATGGGACTTGTTGTAGCCATCATCTTGGTAGATATAGGCTTGCAATGTCTGCAACTAAGCAATCAGAGTGGCTGCATTCAGGAGATGCCTCAAGCCTCCAACAGAGCCAACACCATATTTATGACTACCTATTTTATAGGCGGTTCCTTTGGCACCTATTGTGCCGGATTGGCATGGACACACCATGCATGGACGGGAGTGTGCGCTGTGGGAGCTATCCTGGCTGCAATCTCGCTATGTATAACATGTTTTAACCGGAAGAGAATTTAAGTCTTGACTGTCCTAAAAATCTACAACCTACACTATTTTTGATATTTTGTACACCTTATTATATTATAGGGGCGAGACTGCAAAGATGCAATCTCGCCCCTATTCTTTCACTTCACTATCTACCCGAAACATCCTTATCTCGTCAGCGAGAACTTGACACTCAGACCGAAGTCCTGCGTGGTGGTGGGATAACTGCTGCTCGAGAGCAGAGGAGTGTTGGTCTGACGGTCGTAGTAGAAGCTCATGGTGAGGAGCCGGTTGAGGGTGTAATCGGCCGAGAAGCTCAGCTTGAGCGCCTTGTTTCCGCTGCTGGCACTGCTCACCATAGAGGCTATGTCGCGCACGATGGCAGCCTGACGGCGGAAGCTGAAATCAAGACGCAGGTTGAGGTTCTGGTTGGTCCCAGAGTTGCGGTTGCTGGCGGCCACGTTGCTCTGATTCTTGTTCTTTCCCTTCGACTTGATGGCTCGCTTTCCCCTGCCGAAAAGGCTGAGGTTGTTGAGACGATAGCCCATTCCTACGACCCAGTCCTTGCTGAGCGCCTCGTTCACCTGCACACTCGTCATGCTGAGACTCAGCACGCGCGTCTGACGATACTCAGCCTTGAGCGTCATATTGTTGTTGAACGTCATGTCGACACCCATGAGTGGCGAGAACGACTCGTTGATGCTTACCTGCGAGATATTGAACATGCTGCTCGGTGTGACACTGCCTGTCGCCGTGTCGTCGATGAAGCCTATTCCGTTCATATACTCCTGGAAGGTGCTGTAGGTGTTGTAGCTTCCTATGGCGAAGATGCTCTTATAGGAGTGGTTGATGTTGATGCTCTTGAAGTGGTCGCGCAGCCAGGGCAGCTTGCCCAGTCCACTGTAACGGACAGTCCAGTTGGGCAGCAGACGGCTGAGTGCGGGGAAGAGCGAGAGCGACGAGCCTCCCATGCTGGTATAGGCATCAAGGAACGCCGGAATCATCACGTCGCCGCTGTACTTGTTGACAGGCGTGCGCGAAGCATCAAACTTGCCTCCAGCCAGAGCCGACCCTGCCGGATAGACTGCGTCGGCATAACGCGCCTCCACCTTGTTGCGGTAAGACTCGAGCGAGTTGACAAACTTTTCGAAAGTCTTGCTCTTGTAGCCGCTGCTTGCCGAGCCCATTCCCTCGAAGGCAGAGCCTATCGAGATGGTAGTCATAGTGAAGGTTCCGCTCTCCGTGGTGGGCGTTCCCTCGTACATGTACTGCATGCTCTTCTGCACAGTCTTGGTGCGCGAGGCGTTGAGGTCTATCTTGAGATTTCTCACCGGTTCGAGCGTCATGCGCAGCTGCAGGTCGTTGGTGGTGCTGCTGGCAGCAGGTGTGGCGATGGTGTCGTTCACCAGGAGCCAGTCGTTGCGTCGTGCCTTGTCTATATAGCTGTCGTCCACCATACCGAAGGCGAAGTCGAGGCCTGGCGAGAGTACGCCCTGCTTGGTCTGTCCGAAGGCGTCGCCGATGGTGGGCAGGAATCCTGGGAGCGTGAGTTGATAGTTGTTGCGATAGGTGAAGCTGATGTTGCGCACCATCATGGCCGTGCGTGCCACAGCCTGCATGGTCTTGTACCAGCCCTGGTTCTCGAGCGGTTCCTTCGGCAGCACGGTGAGTTTCACCTTGGTGGCAGTGTCAACCTTCGAGATGAGTTTTATCTGGTTGACGTTCACCTTCTTGTATTTCAGTTTCATCACCTTTCCGTCCTCAGTCTTGGCGGTAACGATGAGTCGCTTGCTGTTCTTGCCGTGGTTCACCTTGATGATGGTGTCGGGCATGAGCACCACTTCCTTCTCGAAGGCACGGCGGTTCTTGGGCAGTGCTTTCTTCTGCTGCTCTGCCTTCTTGTTCTGCTTGCTCCGCCATTGTTTCTCAGCCTCGTCGGGGTCTTTTCCGGCAGCCTCGGCTTCCTTTCTCACCTTTTGCAACTCCTGTTTCTGTCGCTGTGCCTCCTGCTTCTGCTTGGCTTTATCCTGCTTCTTGCGCTGCAGTTGCGATCTCGACGGCTCGCGGTCGAAGCGCTGGTTGGCCTTCTTGAGGAAGGGCACGTGGTTGTAGAGTTTCACCAGGTTGAACGATCCGTTGAGTGTCACGTCGCGGTTGGTGTTGATGGTGTTTCCGTAGTTGTTACCGTCCTCGTCGTCGGTTCCCTTGTTCCAGGAATAGGTCGAGTTGTAGTTGGCGTCGGCGTTCACCCAGTCGAATACGGGCAGCAGGTTGAGCGGCAACTGATAGGATGCGGTAAACGTCTGATTGTAGTCGAGCGGTGTACCGAGGTGCTTGATGCTTGTCCACACCGAGTCCTTCCAGGCATGATACTGGTCGGGATAGAGGTCTTTGTTGACAGGTGTGTAAGGCTCCTCTATCTGTGCGTGTGTGGCGCTTCGGAAATTGGCGTGCAGGTTCTTGGTGAGGTCCCAGCGCACGGCGAACTCTCTGTTCCAGAGGAACTGCTGGCTGAACGAGAGCGGTAGCTGCGTGTTCTCTGTCGACTCCATGTCGCGCTCCTGCAGCTCGTAGTAGTTGCGCGTCATCTCGGTGTTGAACGCCACATTCTGCGGCAGCCAGTTCAGTCCGAATCGCTTCAGTATGTCGAGCCACTTGCTGCGGTTCTTTATCTTCTTGAACGGCTCCCACGCCTTGTAGACCGGAGTCCACGAATAGTCGAGCGCTCCACGCCAGTTGTCCTCTTTCTCGTAAACGGTGGTCTCGCCCGTTGTGCGCTGGTGCGAGTGACTGTAGGAGAAGGAGAAGTTGGCTGGGTCGTATGGCATGGGGTGACGCTTGGTGGCGATTCCTACCCTTGCGTTGGAGATGGAGAAGTTGGTATTGGTGACCTTAGTCACGGCGATGCTCTCTATGGAGTCGCGCTCGTGTCGCGATCCAGCCGCGTCGAGTGCGTCCTTGAGTTCCATGTCGGTGTCCATCGGGTTATACTTGGGCGAGGTCTTCTCCTTGGTGATGCTATAATATAAAGGTATGCTCACCTTGGCCTTGTCGGGGAAGAACTTTCCGAGCTCGAGGTTGGTGGTGACGCTGTACGAGCTGTAGGTGTCGGTGGATCGGCTTGCCACTCCGTCCTCCAGACCGCCGAATCCCTCGCTCTGATATTTACCTGTGGCGTTGACACTTCCCAGGTCAGAGAGCTGCACATTGAGGTTTCCGTTGGCAGCCCATCCGCCCTTACTGTTGTGGTCGAGTAGACGCAGCTCGTTGACCCACACCTCCACACTCTTGATCTCTCCGGCATTGTTGCGCACGCCTATCATCATGGTTTTCACCTCTCCGAGTGTAGGATTACCCATGATGGTGATCTTGTTGTTGGGATGGTTGGAGTCGTAGGCCGAATAGGGTGCCGAGAAGGAAGCCATGCCTTGCGACTTGGCCTGGTTGCGCGCCTTCTTGAGTGCGGTGAAGACGGTGAGCGCCACGTCGAGCATGTTCTCCTCGGGCCACACGGCACGGCAGTCCTCGTAGCTGTATCGGCTGTAGTTGTTGCGTGCCGGTGTGAGCTTCAGCGGTATTTCGTACTCGTAGTAGTTGTTCTTGTAGTCGCTTCCAAGACGGATGAACACCGAAGCCTGGTTGTCCTGCAGCGAGGTGACGTCCTGCTCCAGGGCGTTGGCGTGAACAAACATCTGCATGCGCTTGTACTGTCGCAGGTCGAGGGTGGTGTTCTTGTACACCGCCTTGGCCTCGCCCGTGCTCAGGTTCTTGGCCACGAGGCTGAGCGACTGCTCGTTGGCCTCGACGAGCTGTGGCTGCGTGGGGTCTTGCTCGCGCTGTACGCCCGGTGGCAGCACGTAGTTGACAGGTGTCTTCTCGGCATTCTCCTCTATGCTCACCGCACTGGCCTCGAGCGTGCCGCTGTTGGCAGCACCCAGCAGCTGGTCGTAGGTTCTCCACTCGCCCCTTACCAGGTCGAGTGTGCCGAAACGCAGCACGATGGGCTTGCGGAAGTTGGTGAGGAACATGCGCATGAAGCGTATGCTGGAGAAGTCGTTGATGTTGCCTTCCTTCTTCTCGTACTGGTCTACGGGAATGCGGAACTGATACCAGGTGACGGTGGGCTTGCTGCCGTCGCGCAGTGTGGGCGTGTAGCTTCGCTTGTCGACGATGAAGTTGGAGCCCACCTGCAGGTCTTCGGGTCGTATGCTCACGTGATACTGATAGTATTTCTCGTATTCGTTGAGGGTGAAGTCCTGGTTGATGTCCTCCACGTCGGGCGTCGACTTGTAGGAAGTGTCGTAGCTCTCGGTGCGGCTGTCGCTGTCGGGCGAGTTGCCCTGTGGGTTGTTGATAAACTTGTATCTGTACAGGATAGGTGCCTTCATCTGGTCCCAGTCGCTGCCACGGTAGTAGTGGTAGTCGTCGCGAGCAGGGTCATTGTAGATGCTGTCGAACACCGCCTGGTTCACCTTGCCCTGTATCTGGCTGAGGTAGGCGTTCTTGTAGTAGTCGCGTTCCTCCTCGTCGTTGAGTCCGTTGAATCCCACGTCCTGCAGTGCGCGGCTTCCCTTCGTGGTGGCGAAGGCATAGGTCACGGTGCTCTGTGCGGGAATCTTTCCCCACTGTGTGTAGGTGAAGTTTGACGTTCCGTCCACGGGCATTCCGCTCTCATAGAATTTCTTTCCGTCGCGCAGGATGTCCTCACTTATCTCGCCGAGGTTGATATAGAAGTCGCCGCCATACTGGGCAGCGTCGGCCTGCTCGCGCGAGTAGATGAAGGGGTCGAGCATCCAGAACTCGATGTACTCCACGTTGGCCTGCTCGAAGTCGTTGGTGTCGAGTTTGCGCATCATGCCTCCCCAGTTCTGCTGTGGCATGGCGAGGGTTCCGTCGGGCTGCAGGTCGGGGTTGAAATTGTAAGGACCTGGCTCGGCAGGATAGTAGGCGAGGTTGAGCACGCTCAGCGTGTTGGTGGCTCCGCTGTAGGAGCTTTGCTGGCGCAGTGGGAAGAGCTCGCGCACATAGACCTCACGCACATAGTGGTTGGACAGCTGTGCCAGGTCGCTCTTGATGTGTCCTGGTGTGAGCGAGCTGCCCCGTCGTGTGAAGAGTGGGTCGATAGTGTACCAAGCCAGACGGCTGCGTCGGAATCCGCTGGTCAGCCCCGTCTTGTCGTTGTAGTCCTGACGGAAGTTTGACGAGGGCACGCTGGAGAGCACCCACGATGTGGGCGACATGACGTCGATGGTGTTCTTGGTGTTCTCGAAGTCGTCGAGATAGGATGCGTTGTCCTGCGTTCCGCTGGCTTGTCCGGCAAAGAGTTTGGCAAACTCGCCTGTGAACGAGATGTAGGATGGCTGCGTGAGGTGCAGGAACGGTATTTTGTCGAGCATGTTGGTGAGCCACTGGCTCTCGCGCTTCCAGTTGAGGTTGAAGCCCACGAGGGTGTTTCTGAGAGGCTCTGCGCCCATGGTCACCTTGGTGGTGAGGGCCTGTTCGGTGAGGTGCTGCAGGGTTCCGCTGATCTGGAAGTTCTTCGAGAAGTCGTACTCCCAGTTCACGCCAAACATGGTTTTGCGCATCTGTCCGTAGTCGGTGTTGCTCTCGAGCGACACGTTGACGGGTGTTCCAGCGTCGATGATGCTTTGGTTGAGGATAGTCACCTCGCCGGCATTGTAGTCCACCGCATAGTCGGAGCCTTCGGTGAGGGTCACACCTCCTGCCGTGACGAGCACCGAACCCTGTGGCACGTTGTATGCGCCTAAGGAGATGACGTTGGCGGAGGTTCCGCGAAACTGTCCCACAAGTTGAAATTTGTTCTTCTCAGCTATCTGCTTCGCCACGGTCTTGGTGCTGTCGTAGAGTTCGGTGAAGGCGTACTTTTTCGCCACCTCGTCGGCGATGCCCTTGCCCTTGAGATAGGTATAGAGATAGCTTCCGAAAGGCTCGGCCTTGGGGATGAAGACGCGTCCTTCCGATACGGTGTAGCCAGCCACGTAGTCGTAGTAGCCGTTGCTGTGGGGATTGTTGTTGTTGTCGAGTCGGTCGGCTCCCAGCACCTTGATGATGGGCTGGTCTTTCACCTTCGCCTCGGGAATGTAGTTGAGGTAGACGCCCGTAGAGTCGCTCTGATACTTCACGTCGAGTCGGAACTTCTCCTTCTCCACCTGCGATGCGAGGTAATACACGTTCTTCATCATCAGGTCCCAGTTGCCCTGCTGCGGGTTGTTGCTGGTGTTCTTGAGCGACTTGACGAAGAGTCCCTGTCGGGTGTCGGTGATGTCGGATGCGAACTCGCCCACCTGATAGGTAACACCGCCGTAGGTGTACTCGTAGGCCACAGCCAGCACCTGGTCGGTCTGCAGTCCGCTCCTCAGCGACACGTAGCCGAGGGCAGTGTTCACCGTATATTCCGACGAGGAGAGCAGCCTGGCGCTCTCCAGCTTCTCGAAGTCGTCGCCGCCCTTCAGTCCTGCTCCTTCGAGCACGGTGGCGGCCTGGTCGATGTCGCGTGCTGCGGCATACTGGTTCACCATGGCGTCGTACTCACTGTTGGCTCTGTTGGAGGGCACGGCCGTTCCTGCAGCCGCCCACATGGGGTTGCTTATCTTCGAGGTCTCGCCCAGGTCGGTGAGGGCTATGATGTTTCGGGTGTTGGTGGTGGTGGCAGTCTTGTTGGTTACCCAAATCTCCACTCGGTTGATGGTGACGCCAGTGGTGAGGTTGGGCAGTTTCTGCATCCATGCGTCGTAGTGGTCTCGGAAGTATCGCGAGAGGAAGAAGTGTCGGTTCTCCTCATAGTCGGCCACATTGATCTCGAAGGGTGTGAGCTGCACGCCTCCCTTCGACGACACGCTCTTCGACGACGATTTCTTCTGCGACAGGACGGTCTGCAACTTCAGTTTGCCAAACTGCATATCGGTGCGCACACCGAAGAGGCTGCTGGCACCGCGGATGAGCGACGAGTTGGAGGGAAACGACACGTTGCCTGCCTCCACGAGCTTGATGATCTCGTCTTCCTTGCCGTCGTACTTCAGCTTCATGTTCTGCGCGTCGTAGTCGAAGGTGGCATCGGTGTTGTAGTTGAGGTTCATGTTCACCTTGTCGCCCACCTTTCCGTTGACGTTGAGGTTGATCTTCTCATCAAACTCCATCATCGTGGTCTTGCGGTTGCGGATGGGCAGCGAGGGGTTGTCCACACTCTTCTTGTTGATGCCAAACTTCAGCTCGGCAGTTCCCTGCGTGCGCACTCGGATGCCTCCGGGACCGAAGATTTTCTCGGCAGGTCCCAGGTCGAAGTGCATGTCGGTGAAGTCAAATTTCTCCTTTCCCTTGGCCTTGTATATCTCGTCGTTCTGCTTGCGGTAGTAGGCACGTCGCTCGTTGAGCTCGCTCCATGCCATGTACTCGGCAGGCGTCATCATGATGGGAGCCGAGAGCCATGCGCCGCCCAACTTGTTGCCGATGACGTAGCGGTCCAGCGTGTCGTTGTACTCCACGTGATATTTCATATTGTCGGGGCGCTGCAGGTCTAACGGACTCTGATACAGGTCGCCCGTGCTGATGGGCTGTGTGCGCTGTACGGGCCATCGTGTGTGCAGCAGCGAGTCGGGTATGGTGTCCTCGTCGGCGAGGATGGGCTGGGCCGTGATGCCGGGCTTTCCTGCTGCCGTGGCAGCCTTTTTCGTCGTGGCAGCCGTCTGCTTCCTACTGGCTACGCTGGCATTGCGGTTCTGGGCAGCTCGCTGCCGCGTCCTGTTGTCCTGCCAGTACGACAAGCCAAAGGCATTGCCGATGACCGAGACCATCAGCAATGCCATCAACAGAAAGGCATATTTATATTTTCGTCTTATCAACATCTACACTCGTTTCTTCTTTTTCGTCATTTTATTCGTTTCAGAGCCGTCTTGATTACCTGTTCCACCTTCAGGTCGGGCTGTTCCTTCAGGATGTCGACCACCACCTTGGACGATGGCGCTGGCGAGAATCCGAGCATGGTGAGTGCGCTCACCGCCTCGTCCTTCACGTCGTTGTTCACCATGTCCACGTTTCCTCCGTTGGCAGGCAGCTCGTCGGCTATTCCCATGCTTACGATCTTGTCCTTTAGGTCGATGATGATGCGCTGGGCTGTCTTCAGTCCTATGCCCTTCACGCCCTTGAGCATCGCCTCGTTGGCAGTGGAGATGACGTTGCACAGCTCGCGTGGCGACATCGACGAGAGAATCATCCTCGCCGTGCCGGCTCCCACACCCGATACGGTGATGAGAAGACGGTAAAGCTCTCGCTCCTGCTTCGAGGCAAAGCCATAGAGGGTGAACGAGTCGTCTCTTCCACCTGTCACCAGTACTTCGTGAACGTACAGTTTAGCCTCTCTCTTACCCTGTATGGCAGTATATGTGTTGAGCGAGATACTGAGCGCATAACCCACGCCCGCGGTCTCGATAACGGCCTGTGTCGGCGTCAGCTCGGTCAGGTCGCCATGTATATATTCAATCATGATTGTCGTTAATATTTTTATGATTTCACATCTCTTGTCATCGCGCCCATGCGCATACGATTATATAATAAACGCACATTCGGCGCTATTATTGCCAAAGAGGGGGAAAATGTTTTTGCTCCACTTTTGCAAATGAGAAAATTAAAAGAAGTTAGAGAAGCTCAAGAATTCAACTCCTGCATTTGCCCTCCTTCTTTCAATCTGTAAGCATTCTCACCCCACCATCCTTACACTATCCTACAAAAACATACCTAAAAGCTATGATTTTACAACTTTTTGTCGGTTCTTATAGTTAAAAAACTATTAAAACGTTCGTTTTCTCGAATAAAAGCTATACTTTTGCAACCAGAAACAGAACAAACAACAAATAAAAGAAAGAATACAATGAAGAAATTTAGAGCAGCCGTAGTAGGTTACGGCAATATCGGTAAGTTCACCGTCGAGGCACTCGAGGCAGCTCCCGATTTTGAGATTGCAGGCATCGTACGCCGTCAAGGCGACAAGAACAAACCAGCCGAACTGGCAGATTATGATGTAGTAGACGACATCACCAAGTTGAAGGACGTGGATGTAGCCATCCTCGCCACTCCTACCCGTTCCTGCCCAGAATACTCTGCCAAGATAGTGGCTCTCGGCATCAACACCGTCGACAGCTACGATATCCATACCGGCATCCTCGACTATCGTACAAGCCAGATGGAAAACTGCAAGAAGGCAGGCAAGGTGAGCGTCATTTCTGCCGGCTGGGATCCTGGTTCTGACTCAGTAGTGCGCGTGCTCATGGAAAGCCTTGCTCCTAAGGGTCTTACCTATACCAACTTCGGTCCTGGTATGAGCATGGGCCACTCTGTTTGCGTACGCAGCAAGCAGGGTGTCAAGGAGGCTCTCTCTGTCACCATCCCATTGGGCGAGGGCATTCACCGCCGCATGGTGTACGTAGAGTTGGAGGAAGGCGCCAAGCTCGAGGACGTAACTGCCGAGATTAAGGCCGACCCTTACTTCGCTCACGACGAGACCCACGTCTTTGCCGTAGCCTCAGTCGATGATGTCAAAGACATGGGCCATGGTGTGAACCTCGTTCGCAAGGGCGTTTCGGGCAAGACTCAGAACCAGCGTTTCGAGTTCAACATGAGCATCAACAACCCTGCTCTCACTGCTCAGGTATTGGTCAACGTGGCTCGCGCCACCTTCCGTCTGCAGCCAGGCTGCTACACCATGCCAGAGATTCCAGTCATCGACATGCTCCCCGGCACTCGCGAGGAATTTGTCGCCACACTCGTGTAAGATTGTTTTCTGCAAATATTCTGTTCCCCCTGCCCATCGGCAAGGAACATGAAACACAAAGGGAAGAGAGCCACTATGTTCTCTTCCTTTTTTCGTTTACTCATTAGCACTTGCTTATCAGACTTTCGCAGCACAACCCACAACACTTCACTCAATTTCCTATGTTCCCCAACACATTGAAGCATTAATCTTTGTTTACGCTTACAACTTTTTCTCTTTTTCTTGGAATGTTCAAGAAAAAGTAGTAGATTTGCAGAAGTTGTGTAAATGATAGTTTAATACTTTGTCAGCTGCCCGATAGTGCCCCTCTTGGGTCTTAATAGATGACCAGCGCCTGCCGTCTATTGTGACCGCCCTTGGTCGTAATAGATGCCCCCTGCGAGGCTCCCTGAGCACTTTCATTGGTAGACGGTGCAAAGAGAATGCAAATCGAATGTAGAATATCAAGCTTGCTTGAATATTTTGCAGAGATGCAGCTTTTCTTCTGCAAAGAGTTACTTATGAGTCATGATGTTGAGCACCATGTCGTCGGTGGTACGCATGGCATCGGCACCGATGGAGGTGAGGTTGTGGATGCAGCGGTCTACATCGTCGTCGACGATGCCCTCGGCAGAAGTGACACAACGGCCCTCCATGGCGAGCAGCGAGGAGAGCAGAGCGGTGCTGACTCCCGACGAGATCTTAAGCGAACAACTGGGCTTGGCTCCGTCGCAGATCATGCCCGTAAGGTTGGCCACCATATTCTTCACCGAGTTGCAGATGCGCTGATAGTCACCGCCCATGAGATAGGTGATGCCGCAACTGCTGCCTATGGACGCCACCACGCAGCCGCACAGCGCCGACAGCTTGCCGAGACTCTGCTTGATGTAGATGGCGGTGAGATGGCTGAGCATGAGGGCTCGGATGAGTTCTTCCTCGGTGTTCTCGTTCTCGAGGGCATAGACGGCAACAGGATTGGTGGCACAGATGCCCTGGTTGCCGCTGCCGCTGTTACTCATCACGGGAATCATGGCTCCTCCCATACGGGCGTCGCATGCCGATGCGGTGCGCGAGATGATGTGCGAGAAGATGCTGTTGCCGAAGATACCGTGACTCATGGGGCGGTCCATGGTCTTGCCTAAGCAATGGCCGTAGTTACCCTTGATGGAGAGCTCGGCTGCCCGCATGTTGTACTCCTTGGTCTTCAGAATGAAACTGATCTCGTCGAGGGGAGCTGTCATGGCGAAGTCGTAGACCATGCGCATGGAAAGTTGTATGTCGGTGTCGTCCTCATCGGCGCCTCCGGGCTGTCGCTCGTCGAGCACCACCTCGTCGTTGCGCTCGGCAAAGACAAAGTGGGTGTGGCTGCCCGCGATGATGGCGGCAGCCTGGTCTTTACCCGAATGACAGACAACCTCGATGTAGAGTTTCTCGACGATGCCCTGCTTCAGCTTGATGTCAATGTCGGCATCCTCGATGTAGCGCTTGCCCTGCTGCAGAGCTTCGGGGGTGAGGTCTTTGAGCACTTCGAGCTCATATTCGGGCTTGCCGATAAGGGCACCCAAGGCTACAGCAATGGGCAGGCCTATCATTCCGGTGCCGGGAATGCCCACGCCCATGGCATTCTTGAGCATATTGGGGCTGAGCAGCACCTCGATGCTGTCGGGACGCTTGCCCAACAGAGTGGCTGCCTTGGCCGTACACAACGCCACAGCCATCGGTTCGGTGCAGCCGATGGCGGGAACTACTTCCTTATTGACAAGAGCGATGATGCGCTCGCGGGTCTTCATTTCTTGCATGATATTCTCTATTTTTGGGGCAAAGGTACGAAAATTATTCAAAAAAGAATAAAAGTGATGATAAAAAAAAATTTACTCAACTTCCGTAAGTACGAAAGTTGAGTAAATTGGGATGATTAGTCTTCTAACTGGAAGAGAGGATCGTCGGCTGTAAGCATCACTGGCTTCTGGTCGAACTCCTTGAGGAGCTGGGCAGGAACATACTGCTTGTCGACCACGAGGCGGAACATGTACTCATTGAACCAGCGGTTGGTCATGATGAGACAGCCCTTCTGTCCGTTGTCGGCGCCCCAGCTGTTCTCCACCTTCCACTTCATCGGCTTGCCATTGGCGTCGAGGTCGACGGCGGTGAGCGTCATGGCGTGGGTAGAACCGCTGTCGAAGGTGCTGATGCGCTCGGCCTTGTTCATTGGGAACGTGGTACCGAAGAGCGAGGCATAATCATAGTTGTCGAGATCGAGATAACCGCGCTTGCGGTCGAACTGCTTGCCCACATCGTAGCTGGAGTACATCTTGCGACCATCCTTGAGCGAGGCGATGGCGAGGCTGGCAATCTCGTCCATAGGCAGGTTGAGATACTTCCAGTTGTGGCCGTCGTAGGTGTGGCGGTCGTACTCCACCTCGTAGGTCTTGTGGTAGGGGCGGCGTGGGTCGTTCATCACCATGATAAAGGTGCCGTTGAGTTCCTTGCCCACGGTAGCGTCGTAGAAACTCTTGGGAGTATAGGTCTTCGCATCGCCCATCTGCTTGCCGTCCTTGTTGCGGAAGGCGTAGCTGAACTCCTTGACAGGCTCGCCCAGGGTGAGGCATAGCATGTGATAGACGGTGGCGAGCATCTCGGTCTTGCGGGCCGCTATCTGCTTGGCGTTCTTGCCTGCAGCAGCCATGCGGCGAAGCTCCAGTCCGTACTCACGCAGCTTGCTTGCCACGAGACGGCTCATCTTGTTGGTGTTCTCGCTCGAATAGGTCTCGGGCATCGCGCTCATAGGCACCAGTCCGTACTTGGCTGCCAGGTCGGCTACGCCGCAGAAAGTTCCGCCGTCGTTGAGCGGACTCTTAAAGAAGAACTGCACCTGAGGGTCCTCGATGGACTTGCGTGCATGGTCGATGACGCCCTGAAGCATGAGGTTGGCCTTCTCCAACTGGTCGTAGAAGAAGAGATAGTCCTGCGAGAACTCCACTGCCAGGGAGTCGGCATGAGCCTTGGCGAAGTTGGCACGCAGCACGTTCATGCCGCTGAACATCCAGCAACGGCCAGAGCTCTTCTGGTTGTGGATGCGCTGCGCGGGAGTCTCCACGCTGAAGTGAGTGTCAACAGGACCGGCATTGGCACGGTTCTTCACCAAATCGTCGATACTGTTGGCAGCGATGGCATTGAAGAGCGCCTTGTCGGCAGCCGATGTCTTCTGCATTTTCTCGATCTGCGAGAGCATCTGCGCCGAGATGCCTCCCTGCTTGGTCTGAGCCATCGTGGCGGCAGAAACGGCCAGCAAGGCTCCTAAAAGGAAGATGTTTTTTCTCATTATGTTGTGATATTATTGATTTGTCGGGATGCAAATATACGAAGAAAATGTGGGAAAACAGAAATAAATCGGACAAAAATGACACATACTGAAAAAAAAATACTACCTTTGCATGGTTATTCATGAGATGAAGACATGGACAAAGAGAAGTTTAGCCTTTTAAGCAACATCAAGTATCCCGAAGACCTGCGCAAGCTGAGCATCGACGAGCTGCCGGAACTCTGCAGGGAACTGCGCGAGGACATCATCGAAGAGGTGGCGGTCAACCCCGGACATTTCGCCTCCTCGCTGGGTGTCGTCGAAATCACCGTAGCCCTACATTATATATATAATACACCCTACGACCGCATCGTGTGGGACGTGGGCCATCAAGCCTATGGTCACAAGATACTGACCGGGCGGCGCGACGCCTTCTGCACCAACCGAAGGCTGCACGGCATACGCCCCTTCCCCACTCCCTTAGAGAGCGAATACGACACCTTTGCCTGCGGGCACGCCAGCAACTCGATTTCGGCGGCGCTCGGCATGGCTGTGGCCGCCAAGCAGAAGGGGGAGAACGACAGGCACGTAGTGGCAGTGATAGGCGACGGAGCCATGAGCGGAGGACTCGCCTTCGAGGGAATCAACAACGTATCGAGCACGCCCAACGACCTGCTCATCATACTCAACGACAACGATATGAGTATCGACCGGGCCGTGGGAGGTATGGAGAAATACCTGCTCAACCTCGACACCAACGATACCTACAACCGACTGAGGTTCAAGGCTTCGCAATGGCTGCACTCGAAAGGCTACCTCAACGATGACAGGCGAAAGGGAATACTGAGACTGAACAACGCGCTGAAGTCGGCACTGAGCCACCAGCAGAACATCTTCGAGGGAATGAACATACGGTACTTCGGACCCTTCGACGGACACGACATACGCGAAGTGGTGCGCGTGCTGCGACAACTCAAGGACATGAAAGGCCCCAAGTTGCTCCACCTGCACACCACCAAGGGCAAGGGCTACGAGCCTGCAGAGAAAAGCGCCACCATATGGCACGCACCAGGAAAGTTTGATCCCGAGACGGGCGAGCGATTAGTGAGCGACACCAGCAACCAGCCGCCCAAATATCAGGACGTCTTCGGGAACACCCTGCTCGAACTGGCACGGCAGAACCACAACATCGTGGGTGTAACGCCCGCCATGCCCACCGGATGCTCCATGAGCATCATGATGAAGCAGATGCCCGACAGAGTGTTCGACGTGGGCATAGCCGAAGGACACGCCGTCACCTTCTCGGCAGGAATGGCAAAGGACGGACTCATGCCGTTCTGCAACATATACAGCTCGTTCGCACAGCGAGCTTACGACAACATCATACACGACATGGCGCTGCTCAGTCTGCCCGTGGTGCTGTGTCTCGACAGGGCTGGACTCGTGGGCGAGGACGGACCCACACACCACGGAGCCTTCGACCTGGCGGCGCTGCGGCCTGTGCCCCACCTCACCATCGCATCGCCTATGAACGAGCACGAGCTGCGCAACCTGATGTACTCGGCCCAGTTGCCCCACCACGGTTGCTACGTGATACGCTACCCCAGAGGCAACGGTGTGCTCACCGACTGGCGAAACCCCATGCAGGAAATCGTGACCGGAACGGGCAGAAAACTGAAGGAAGGCACCGACGTGGCTGTGCTCACCCTCGGACCTATCGGAAACGATGCTGCCGAGGCCATAGCCGAAGTGGAGAAAGAGACGGAGGGACTGAGCGTGGCCCACTACGACATGCGATTCCTAAAACCGCTCGACGAGAAACTGCTCCACGAGATAGGTAGCAGATTCAACCGCATCGTAACCATCGAGGACGGCGTGCGCATGGGTGGCTTCGGCTCTGCCGTCCTGGAATGGATGAGCGACCACGGCTATCAGCCACACATCACACGCATGGGACTGCCCGACGAGTTTGTGGAACACGGCACGATAGCACAGCTCAGAGAAATCGTACACATGGATAAAAAATCTATCAAAGAAGCTATTATAAAAGAATGAAAATCATCATTGCTGGCGCATACGCCATCGGAACGCACCTGGCGAGACTCCTGTCACGCAGCAACGAGGAGATAACACTCATCGACGAGAGCGAGGAGCGGCTGGCAAGCATCGGCTCCGACTGCGACCTGCTCACCATGGTGGGAAAGCCTACAAGCCTGAGGGTATTGCGAGATGCGGGAACGGCAGACGCCGACCTCTTCATCGCTGTCACGCCATTGGAGAGCACCAATATCACTGCCAGCATCCTGGCGAAAAACCTGGGAGCCAAGCGAACGGTGGCACGCGTGGACAACCCCGAATACATGGATCCGCAGGCACAGGAGTTCTTCCTGGGACTGGGCATCAGCAAGCTGATATATCCAGAAATGCTCGCCGCTGTCGACATCAACAACGGACTGAAGATGAGCTGGGTGAGACAGCGATGGGACGTGCACGACGGCGCCCTGGTGATGCTCGGCATCAAGCTGCGACAGACCTGCGAGATACTGAACCAGCCGCTCAAGGACATCAGCGGACCCAACGACCCCTACCACGTAGTGGCCATCAAGCGAGGCGACGAAACCATCATCCCCGGCGGTAACGACGAGTTGAAACTCTACGACCTGGCTTACTTCATGACCACTCGCAACTATATTCCCTACATCCGAAAGATAGTGGGCAAGGAGCACTATGTGGACGTGAAGAACGTGATGATTATGGGCGGAGGACGCACGGCCGTGAGAGCCGTGAAGAAAATGCCCGAATACATGGAGTGCAAAATCATCGAGAAGGACGAGGCACGGTGTGAGTACCTCAACGAAATACTCGACGAGAACAAGACACTCGTCATCCATGGCGACGGACGCGACATTCCGCTGCTCAACGAGGAGGGAATACGCAGCACGCAGGCTTTCGTGGCGCTGACGGGAAACGCAGAGACCAATATCCTGGCATGCCTCACTGCCAAGCGCATGGGAGTGAGAAAGACCGTGGCTGCCGTAGAGAACGTCGACTACGTGAGCATGGCTGAGAGCCTCGACATCGGAACCATCATCAACAAGAAGGTGATTGCCGCCAGCTACATCTATCAGATGATGCTCGACGCCGACGTGATGAACGTGAGATTCCTCATGAATGCCAATGCCGACGTGGCGGAGTTCATCGCCAAAGAAGGATCCAAGGTAACCAAGAAACCTGTCAAGGACCTGGGAATGCCCATCGGCGTGACCATCGGCGGACTGGTGCGTGGCGAGGAGGGAATGCTCGTTTCGGGCAACACGCAGATTGAAGCGGGCGACTCGGTCATGGTATTCTGCCACAACATCAATATGAAGAAGATAGAAAAATACTTTGTATGATGGGAGGTAATGGGAACTTCCATTAACTTCTTAAAACTTCCCTCACTTGAGAAAACTTGAACAGAAAGAATGATCAACTGGAAACTGATATACAAGGTTCTGGGGCAGCTGCTCTTCATTGAGGCTTCACTGCTGCTGCTCAGTCTGCTGGTAGCTGTCTACTATCAGCAGGAAGACATCTTTGCCTTCATCGTGGCAACGCTGACCACCATTGGCGGAGGACTCATCCTGAAATGGCGAGGACACGGAGCCGACAACTCCATGTCGCGACGCGACGCCTATCTCGTTGTCTCGCTATCGTGGATTATCTTCAGCCTCTTCGGCACGCTGCCCTTCATGGTGAGCGGCTACATCAACCACTTCACCGATGCCTACTTCGAGACGATGTCGGGATTCACCACCACCGGAGCCACCATACTCGACGACGTGGAGTGCTTTCCGCACGGACTGCTGTTCTGGCGATCACTCACACAGTGGATAGGCGGACTGGGTATCGTGTTCTTCACTATCGCCCTGCTGCCATCGCTCGTAGGCGGACAGACCAAGGTGTTTGCCGCCGAAGCCACAGGCCCTATCAAGACCAAGTTGCATCCACGTATCTCCACATCGGCAAAGTGGATTTGGAGCATCTATCTCATGCTCACCATCGCCTGCATTCTGTCGTATTATGTGGCGGGAATGGGACTTTTCGACAGTTTCAACTATGCCATGACGACAACGGCAACGGGAGGCTTCTCCACCCACAACACCAGTACCGAGTTCTTCCATTCGCCATCGCTCGAATACATCTGTACGTTCTTCTGTTTCCTATCGGGTGTCAACTTCACACTGCTCTATGCCGCCGTCATCAAGTTTAAGATCAAGGAACTGTTCCGCAACTCCGAGTTCCGATTCTACATCTTCCTCGTCACGGTCTTCAGTATCTTCATCATGGTTGAGCTCATTGTGATGCGCAACTACGACATAGAGCACGCCTTCCGCAGCGCCATCTTCCAGGTGGTTTCGTTTATCACGACCACAGGTCTCTTCAACGACGATGCCGCACTCTGGCCTCACGTCACATGGGTGGTGCTGTCGATGTGTATGTTTATCGGTGCCTGCTCGGGCAGTACGAGCGGTGGACTGAAATGCATCCGTGGTGTCATCCTGCTGCGCATGGTGAAGAATGAGTTCCGACAGATATTGCACCCCAACGCCGTGCTGCCGCTCAAGATCGACGGGGTGAACGTGCCCATGCAGAAACGCGTCACGCTGCTGGCGTTCCTCACCATCTACCTCATCATCTGCGTCATCATCTCGTTCACGATGATAGCGATGGGAATCGACAACACCAATGCCATCACCATCACGCTGAGTTGCGTGGGAAACGTAGGACCAACCTTGGGAACAGAGATTGGACCCACCATGTCGTGGAGCGAACTGCCCGATCTGGCCAAGTGGTTCTGTTCGCTCATGATGCTCATCGGCCGTCTGGAAATCTTTACCGTACTCGTGATCTTCACACCAGCCTTCTGGAAGGAAAATTAGGGGGGGAACGGTAAAAAAGTAAAAAGGTAAAAAAGTAAAAAGAGCCTTCTTGCTGATAAGGCGTTTCATGTAAAGGATAAAAAATAGAAAAATAAAATTAACATAAAATAAAATAATAAGTGTACTCTGCTCGTTATTTGTATAATAAATACTCAACTATAACAAGTGTGGAGCTAAAAAAGCAAGAGAGTAAAAAAATTATTCTATCTGGCTATAAATTACTGACACAATGAAACCATTAAAATTTGAGCCCTTACTGAAGTCTACCATCTGGGGTGGCAACAAGATTATCAACTTCAAGCATCTCAACCTGCAGCAGGAGAAAGTAGGCGAGAGCTGGGAAATCTCTGGTGTGCCTGGCAACGAGAGCATCGTGGCTGACGGCGAGATGAAAGGCAAAAGCCTCAACGAGGTAGTCGCCGAACTGAAAGACAGCTTCTTAGGCAAGGAGAACTATCAGCGATTCGGCAATGAGTTTCCGCTGCTCATCAAGTTTATCGACGCCAACACCGACCTCTCCATTCAGGTGCACCCCAACGACGAGATAGCGCACAAACAAGGCAAGGAGCGCGGAAAGACAGAGATGTGGTACGCCCTGCCATGCGATCCCGAGGCCAAGCTATACAACGGTCTGAAAATGAAGATCACACCCGAAGAGTACAAGCAGATGGTAGAGAACGGCACCATTACAGATGTCCTGGCACAATACAAGGTGAAGGAGGACGACTGCTTCTTTATCCCTGCAGGCAGAATACACACCATCGGAACGGGTTGCTTTGTGGTAGAGATACAGCAAACCAGCGACGTGACTTACCGCATCTACGACTTCAAGCGCAAGGACAAGGACGGCAACTACCGACAGCTGCACACCAAGGAAGCTGCCGAGTGCATCGACTACACCGTGCTGTCCAATTATCGACAGGAATACAAACCTGTGAAGAATCAGGGTGTCAGCATCGTGCGCTGCCCTTATTTTTGCACCGCTGTCTACGATCTCGACGAACCTATGACGCTCGATTACTCTGAACTCGACAGTTTCGTGATTCTCATCGGCCTGAAGGGCCAAGCCACCATCACCGACAACGAGGGCAACACCATCACCCTGCAGGGCGGCGAAAGCACCGTGGTTCCAGCCTCCACCCAGACGTTGAAAGTAGAGGGAACATTGAAGTTCCTCGAGACATACGTATAATTTTTAAAGGTAAAAAAGTAAAAAAGTAAAAAGGTAAAAAGAGCCTTCTTGCTGATAAAGTATTAACTTTTTTACCTTTAAAAATCCTTTTTACCCTTTTACCTTTTTACCTTTTTACTTTTTTACCCTTTTACCTTTCTACTTTTCTACCTTTACTTTTTTATCTATCCTATATCGCAGAAGGCCTCATAAATCTTTGTACCCCCTAAAACTGCATCTCAAAGTAGTGTGGGCTGTTTTTGGATTACATTACATCCCTCCAACATTATTTCAGAATCAAGCATATAAGGTATATAGGATAAAAAAGTCATTTCATTCTACCTAAATAGGATTTTGCCTCTATTTCTATAATTATTCGGTATTTTTTTTGCTTATTTCAATAGCTTTTATTATTTTTGCAAAACAGTTCTGTACTAAAAGTATGGCGACTGTAAATAGCCCTACGCCGAAGTCGCTTGAAAAAGTGACGGTTGGTAGAGGGCAAACATAAGAAAAGCGTTATTGGCGCTTGGTTTTTGACCTTTGGAACTTAGGACACTCCAAATCTCACGTCAAAGAACCTCGCAACGATGATGCCTATGGGTATGTACATACATACCTTCCATAAGTCAGCTCTATGGGGCTGACTCTATGGGAGTGTATCTATAACATATCGGCGTGGGGTCTCGTTGCTTGTTCTGACGTGAAAGGCAAGTCCTAAGGCCTCAAAGGTGGAGCAAGCAACAATAGGCTTCACGCTTTTTCGTGCATATTGGCACATAACCCAATCTTTAACCGTCTGAATTGGAGCCATAGGACATATTGTTGTAACTATGTATTCAAAAGAATTAGAAGAACTTATTGACAGCGTACTTGCTGATGGTGTTATTACAGACCAAGAACGTGCCGTACTTCGCAAGCGAGCACTTGCTTGTGGTGAGGACCCAGATGAGGTCATGATTGTAGTAGATGGGCGTCTTGCTAAAATGAAGAAGTCAGCAAGTCCTGCAATTCCAGCTACCGAAAAGCGTGGCAACATCGTGAAATGCCCTCATTGCGGAGCTCCGATTGAGGCTGGTGCAATAAAGTGCAAGGAGTGTGGCTATGTTTTTACCAATGTAAAGGCTAATAACACCGCCAAAGAGTTTGCCTTTATGTTAAACCAAAAAATAGCTAAAGTTCGCTATGATCATGACATGAACAATATCAACAAAGTTAATGAGTTCATTAAAAATTTCCCTCTTCCTACGGGAAAGGAAGATTTGCTAGAGTTCATTGCAAGTCTTGATGCAAGACGTCGCAGCCAGTCCTATTACCAAGAAGCATACAATGCCAAATATAAGGAATGCACTAACAAAGCAAAGATTCAATTTGCAGGAGATGCTCAAATTGAAGCCTTGCTTTCAAGAACAGAAAAATTCTCAATTTCAAAACTAAGTAAGAGACAGCGAAAAACGATCCTTTATGCTATTATAGCATTCATCATTATAGTGGGAGGTTCATTGTACCATTTTACAAGTAGCAGAGAAATGGCAGAAGCAACTGCTATGGCTAAAGCACAATGTGACAGTCTATGTAATATAATGGACAGTTTTGAGGTACCAACCCGAAAAAATTACAAGCAGATAGAACGCGATTTACTAAATCTAACATGGGCAGACCCAGGCTATCGCAATGACTGGTCGTATGATAACGCAGAAAGAGCCATAGACGGATATAAAGATAAATACCTAACAAAGAAAAGAGGTATTGCATCACAAGTTTATTCCATCTATAAAGAGATATACCCTGGTCAAAATGATGCTTCACATTGGGATGGATTAGAAGCTAGTTTACATGCACCTGAGGATATTTATCATCCAGAAGGTATAGAAAACTAATTTCCTTGTCAATATATGGTAAGACTAACAAATTGCAAATATTATGAGATAACCCCATTTTTGACTTCTGATGAAGACAAGTCTAAAGAGTTATCTTGTGCTACAGCTATGGTTATTGGAAGGCAGTTTGAGGGTAAACCGATAGTATATAAGTACTATTATGAAGCAGTATTAAACATAATATGTTCTACAGAAAGTTCTGACAAGGAACCAATACTATTGTTTCAGAAATCCAAAGGTTCCTATATACTCATAGGAAAATATGAATTCAAAGAGGATTGCAAGCAATCAATTTGGGTATCAGCCTCAATTTCTCAAGCAGAACAAGACATAGCTTTAAAATATATAATTAAATGTAAAGACAATAGTAAGCATGGGATTCTTTAGTAAAATACTAGGCGGAAATGATAGTCAGACTATTGTCCGCTGCGATGAGGCTGAGTTCCTCATCTGGAAATATCAAGGAGGTGCCGTAAAAAGCGGCACTTCCATCATTGTGAAAGATGGCGAGGTGGCTGTATTGGTAGGCTCTTCACAGACAACAATCGAAGGACCGGCTAACACGACAGCCAGCGAAGACCTCAGCGAAGTGTTTTTCATCAACCTTGCTGGCAGTAACGTAGTACGCTTTGCCGTTCCATACTTTGGCGTTAACGACCCACGTTATCCAGATCTCAATGTACCTGTGGCTGTACGTGGTTCTATCAATTTCAATATAGAAGACTACAAAGGATTCATTCGGATGCATCGACTTGTAGGCTTTGACATGGAAGCATTTCAGAAGAAGATAAAGGATGCTGTAATAAAATATGTAAAGTCTGTGGTAAGCAACATTCCAACAGACCACAGCATCCCTGTCGTACAGATGGAAAAGAAGATACTGGAGATAGGAGAGATTCTGAATCAGTATCTCAAACAGAGACTGGCTATAGATTTCGCTATCAACGTGCGTGCTGTAGACCTCAATGCCATCGAGTATGATGCAGATGCCGAAAGCTACAAACAACTCCGAGCATTAACACAGGGACAAGCTGCAGAAATGTCTCAGACCCAGCATAAGATTAACATGGACCAGATGAAAGCTCAGTCACAACTCAACATCGACGCCATGCGAGAAACCCAAAAGCAAGACTTGTACAACCGTGGTGCAAACCTCGACATGGATAGACAGATGCGTGCCCAGGACATCAAAGACCGTGGTGAGAAGATGCGCATCCAGCGCGATCTTGGCGAAAAGGCTTACAATGCTCAAATCGACGAGATGCAGAAAAGCGGCAGAATGGCAATGGGTGGCATGCCTAACATGGGACAACCTGTAGGAGGCTTCAATCCTTCGGGCATCAATGGCATTAGCGGACCTAAACCTGCCGCACAAATCGGTCAACCTTCTGGCATCAACATGAGTGGTGGCATCAACTCAGGCACCCGTACTCCTCCACCTGCCCCACAAGTTCCACCACAGATACCACAGGTGAGCATCTATGTAGCCATCGGTGGTCAGACACAAGGACCATTCGACTACAATATGCTGAAAGAGATGGTGAGAGCAGGAGGACTTACCGCACAAACTTTGGTGTGGAAGGAAGGTATCAACTGGACACCTGCAATTCAAGTTCCAGAGGTAGCATCCATCTTGAATGCTCCCCAAACACCACCTTCACCAACATCTGCCGTACCTCCTACCCCACCAACACCTCCAGGAGTACCACCAACGCTATAAACATACAAGGATATGAATAGCTATTTATCAGATTTAGAAAACATAATCATCAATGCTCAAAGCGGGGGACAATCATTGTCCTTCGCCTTGAAGCCATGCGCTACCGAAAAAAGCGTCTTTGACAAAGAGGTCAACATAACACCATTGTGGCTTATCCGAAAACAAGAAGCAGAGCGAAAGGCTAAGGAAGAGACCGAACGCACAAGACTTCAACAGGAAGCCGAACGTAAAGCCAAAGAACTTGCAGAAGAAAGAATAAGACGAGGAACCGCAGAACCTGTAGACCTCGGATTGTCTGTACTCTGGGCTTCCCACAACATAGGTGCTCGTAGCAGTGAGCAACCAGGTATTTATGCAGCATGGACAAGCAAGAAAGAAGCTATCAATATGTGGGGGGAAGATTGGAGACTTCCTACCCAACAGGAAATGACCGAACTGATGCAGAATTGCCAATGGACATGGACAGTAATCAATGGTATGCCAGGATTCCAAATAGTGGCAGCCAACGGCAACAACATATTCCTACCAGCTGGTGGTTCGTGTGTTGCTCAGCAATATGATTCTTATGGAATGGCTGGACGCTATTGGAGCGACACTTCGGATGCACAATATGCCGACCGTGCCATGTATTTGGAGTTTAGCCAATATACAGGAAACCTGTATAGCATAGCCAAGGCTATGCAGATGGTCATACGACCAGTAAAGAACAGATAACGAAAGAACCAATGGAGACATTAAATTACATACAAGCTTTGATGGGAGCTTATGCTCTTGACCTCTCAAGCATTGATACTGAAAATGAGGCAGAATACAACGAGCGTGCCAAAGCCGTTAGAGAACGCACTGTTTCCTTATTTAATGCTATGCGTGATTCTGCCCCAGAACTTCTGCAATACAACTTTGTTGATAGTATGTCGGACGAAGAGGTAAGAAGAACCATCAATCGAATAGCATTAGATGCCAATAAACGATATACCGCCCCTATCATTCCAGACAATATCGCTGCCATTGATTATATCAATGGAGAACCATTTGTTACTCCAACTTATGTAAAGTGGCAGAACGACGGATATAGAAAGCAAAACTTTGTCATCAACTATAACGGTGAACTACAGTCTGTTGCTAAAAGACAACTTACCGCACTGATGCAGAATATGCTGCTATGCTTCGCTCCTGGAAAAATCAGATTCAACATCTTCGACCAGATGATGAGTGGCATGGCAGACTTTGTTACAGTTGGCTACGATGAAACAATCTATAATGGTAATGTCATTATGGACGAAGCTGCCGCACGAGATTGCATCAAGCGTCTAAGAGAACGTATGCAGATGGTGATGGGCAAATATGGTGACATCGCAAGGTATAACGAAAAGCGCCAAGAAATCGTCATGCCATACGAAGTTGTCGTATTGAACGACTATCCTGCACGCTATGAAAATGTGACTGCAGAACTACAACCTCTGTTTGAGAATGGAGCAAAGGGTGGCATCTACTTTATTGTGATGCACAACTCTGATGCTCCGAAATTAAAAGAGGATGCAGTAGACATTCTCACCAGTGAAACTGTAACAAATATCAGTTTACAGACTCTCAGTGGAATTCGAAACAACCTGATGGTAAAACACACTCCTATCGCCGAGCATCCTGCACTGGCAGATGCATTTCGTGTTGATTTCAACAAACGTATCAACGAAAAGGGTACACGACAGGTGCTAAAGGCAGACTATGCCTCTATATCTCATAGCGAATATACGGATGTAACATCAGAAATCAGCATAACCGTAGGACTCGACACAGAAGACAAACATCCTGTTACCTTGCGATTCAACTCTGGTGATTATATCCATGGATTCATTCTTGGACAGTCAGGTTCTGGTAAGTCTGTCTTACTGAACAACATCATCAGTGCCGCCATACTGAAATATGCACCAGAAGACTTGATGCTCTACTTGATGGACTTCAAGGGAGTAGAATTCAACCGCTATCGTGGTGTAAAGCATGTAAAGGCATTACTGGTTGACAATTCTGACCCTCAGATGACTTTAGAAGTTCTACGAGAGTTGCAGGAAGAGAACAAAAGACGTGTAAAACTATGGCGAGACAATGCAGTCAACAACATCGATGGTTACAACAAGAAAAATCCGACATCCAGACTTCCACAGATTCTGTTTGTGGCAGATGAATGCCAAGTGATGTTTGCCAAGCCAACATCCAATTCCTATGGAATGGCTATCCAAAGAGAAATCTCCGAGATTCTCAATGTCATCGCCACACAAGGACGTAGCCAAGGTATCCACATGCTTCTTGCGACCCAACAACTCGACGAGACAGATATATCTGGACAAATATTGAAGAACCTCACAGAATGTTTCTTGCTGATGAGTGCAGCATCCGACTCAAACAAACTTGTCCCTGACAGTGATAAGCTAACCAGCAAGCAACCAACAGGTCAAGCCTGCTATTACCACAAGCGTGAGTTGCAGAGCAAGGTACAAACCTTCTATGCCACAGACGAAGAACTTGCCGATACCATAGAGAAAGCTCGCGAGAAATCAACCACCAAGCAAAGCAATGGAGAGGCTTATTTCAGTGGTTCTTCTATCTATCACCTGCAAACAGAAGATTTGCAGTCTGCCAAGACACAGAGTTATGGCGCACCAGTTGCAACCATAGGTCGCAGCATCGGTCTCAACCAGCAAAGCACAGCTATCACACTGACACAAGACTTCAGCGAGAACATCATTGTTTGGGGTGCAAATCGCCAGGAGCAAGCCACCGCTACTGCCATCAATGCGCTCGTATCCCTCATGGCATATTATGAGCAGTCCAACACACCTTGCAATTTCATCGTATTAGATTGCACCAACAATCCCATGTCACAATGCAAGCCATTGCTGGCAGAACTCAAAAAGCGAGCATACTGCAAGATAATCCAGCAGTCGGAAGGAGGCAAGTATCTGAAAATGATAGCAGACGACATCTACCACGACACGGCACCCAATTTGATTCTCACCATTCTTGGACAAGATCGTTTCAGTGAAATGAAGAGAAACAGCTTGCTGGTGGAAGAAAAGAAAGCCACGGAGATTAAACCGGCTGTAGGCGGTTTGGAAATGCTTTCTTTCGACCCATTACCTGATTTGGGAGCAAACAACATAACTGATGGAAGCAAGATCAAGAAATACCAAGAGGCACTGAAGTACATCTTAGACGAAGGACCGAAGCATCATGTTCACGTGTTGATGCAAGTAGACAAGCCAGGCAACATTCTCTTCGATGAGTTCGGAAAAGAGGCAATAGGATTGTTCAAACATAGAGTCATCCTAAAGAGTGAAAACAAGCATCTTGCACCACTCCGCTTCGGGGAAGACATCGACGTACAGTCGTTGAGCGATGACAATGAGCACTTACGTGCCTACTATTATCCAGATGGCGAACAACCGATGCTCTTCACACCATTCCTCTTACCTGACGCACAGTATCTATTCAATGCAATATTAATCAATTAAAATACAAGAAATTATGGCAAATGACAGTTCTATGCTCAACATTGACATGGTTGAACAATTCGGTAAGAACATCGCCAACGTGAGCGCACAAACATTAGAGATTTTCTCCCGACTGGGGCAGCAGCTCCAAACTGTAAACAGTGTATGGAATGATGACAACTACGACAACTTCCAAGACAACTTCGAACACAACATCATGAAGAAAATCCAGGAAGTCTCTGCCGAAATGGAATTATTTTCCGACTACATCAAAAAGCAATGTGAGATACAGCGAATGTATAAGGCGAACAAATATCGTTAACCATACAAATAAGACAAGACATGTTTTGGTTTTTAATTGGTTTCATTATAATCATTCTTGGAGGCTTTATCATTATTAGTCTCCTCCAAATTGTCTTTATGATTATAGGCTGGATCATCCAAGCCATATTTAGCCTCTTCGAATAAAGGCTAGAAGTTTTTGAAACAAGCATCAGAAGTCGGTCGAAGAAGCAATATATGTCGTTGACAATATAGCCAGGGCGGACGCATCAAAATGCGTTCGCCCTGATTCAGTTAACATCTACCGATATTAGCTATCTTCCTCATATCAGTTTTTCAAATACTCTTCCACATCCGCCAGGATTTTCTGGAATTCCGGAGAGAACTGATAGTAGGTATTTTTCTTCATCATCATCTTCACCTTGCCGAGGCTGTTCTCGTAGCAAGCTATTTCGGTGCGTGCCTGTTCGCTGTGAACAGCACGGTCACGGATGTCGTTCTCCTGCTCATTGCGCAGAATGTCGCACACCGTCTGCACCACCGGACTCACTACCAGGTCGAAAAGATGATGACCCTGGATGTAAAGATAAGTATTGTTGTCGTTGATTCCCAAGTCGCGCAACATCCGCTCCGTCTCAGGCAAGGCATCCTTGAGTTTGGGAAAACGGCGCTCCAGCTGAAACATCTTCGCCCTCACCTTCTTGCTCAGATACTCTATCGCCCACTTCGGATTCTGAATGCGTACTGAGGGAAGCACCACCACCTTGTTGAATTCGCACATATCGAAGTGCATCGTCATCTTGCGGCGCTGCAGAAAGACAACATGCCATACAAAGAGAGGCCAGATGGTTTGGGAATAAGACTGCAGGAAGCGCTCAAAGTTGAAAATGCGATGGTCGTTGAGCGTCACCATCACACAGGTCTCGTGCAGTCCCTTGGCATAACACTGGAAGTTTTCTATCGCGTAGGCATAAGTATGAAAGATGTAGGGATTCTCCAACATCTGTCTCGACATCTCCGTGGCGCCTTGCAGAATATAGTCGTAGTCGGCATCCACACAGGCTATCATGTCTCTGCCCACGCCCTTGAGCATATTGGAGATGGCAGCCTTCTTGCCCCTGTCGAGATGCTGATTGCGCGAAGGCAGCATGATATCGAAAGTTAGTTTGTCGTCCTCATAACGGCCAAGCACCGAGCGCCAGAAGAACACATCGTCGTAGCTCTCGACGTAGACTACTATTCTGCGCCGGGCTTTCTTCGGAGTCATCTTGTTGATGGCCTCGAAGTATTGCGAATTGATATTATCGGTTAAACGTTTAGCCATAAGCAGAACAATTAAACACTAAACATTAAACACTAAAACATCACTTAATCGTTATGTCGTTCACCTCAGTCACACGGTCGGTCCAGCCGTCCATGACCACAGCAGGACTGTGGGTTGTCATGATAATCTGAATGTTGGGGTTCAACTTCAGCACCAAGGAGATAAGCTGCTTCTGCCATTCAAAGTGCAGACTGATCTCAGGCTCGTCCATGAAGAGCACATAGGACTGATTGTCTTCCACCAGCACAGTGAGCAGAATGGCAAGCATCTGCTTCTCGCCTGCCGACAGCTGATAAGGCTGCAGCACCTCGCCGATCTGGTTGAACTTGATCTCGTTGGCAGTGCGGATGATGGTCTTGCCCGTCTCGCGGAACAGGTCGTCCACGATGTCCTGAAACATCCTCTTGGGCTCGCTGAGCGCCTGAGCCTTCTGGGCAGCATCGGGTTCACCACTCTGCAGCACGGCAATGATACGGTTGCCGATGTTCACCTGATAGTCGAGGTACTTGCGCTGCAACTGGAAGAGCTGCCAGTCGAGCTCGGTGACAAGCGTAAGATCCACCTTGCTGATCATCTCAGAGTTGAGCAGCGGACGGTCGACCGAACGAATCACGTCAAACCGAATCCACTTAGCCTCCTCGGGCTCCACCTTCAGATGAACACCCTTGAGCAGATGGCTTGGAAACTCGCCCCCGGCACTCAGGCCTTTCACCACCTTGTTGAGAATGGTGCTCTTTCCCACTCCGTTCACACCGCTCAGGATGTTCACCCTGCGGTCGAGGTTCCAAAGTATGTGCTTGGTACCACTCCATAGAGAGTCTATCTCTATCTGCTTGATATAATCGGCATATTTCTGCATAGGTTTATACTTTTATCTACTTTAACTCTAAAACTTAGGGCAAATATAATCAATTTAACCGAAATTTTGTACCTTTGCACCGATTTTTTATATTAAATAAGGTAAAATGGGTAACAACAAACCACTTTTAGCCCACTTGTGTCTCTTTGGATCGGGCGCATTCTGGGGACTGATGGCACCTGTAGGCAAGGATGCCATGACACACGGCATCGAGGGCATCGACATGGTATCATTCCGCGTTCTGGGCGGAGCCATCCTCTTCTGGCTCACTTCCCTCTTCACCCGCAGGGAGCACATCCCTACAACCGACATCATCAAGTTGGCTGGAGCTGGACTCTTCGGACTGGTATTCAACCAGTGCTGCTACACCATCGGACTGAGCATCACCTCGCCCAGCAATTCGAGCATCATGACTACATCGATGCCTATCTTCGCCATGATTCTGTCGTTCCTCATCCTCCGCGAGCCCATCACCTGGAAGAAGGTGGCTGGCGTACTCTTAGGCTGCAGCGGTGCCGTGCTCATCATCATGACAAGTGCCACGGCGGGAAATGCCAAGGTGGGAAACATCTGGGGCGACTTACTCTGCATGGCCGCACAACTGTCGTTTGCGCTCTATCTGTCGCTCTTCAAGCCCTTGGTGGGAAAGTATTCGCTCTTCACCATCAACAAGTGGATGTTCACCTGGGCATCGGTCATGATCCTGCCTTTCTCCGCCTCTCATGTGGCTTCCATCCCATGGGCTGAGGTGCCAGTATCGGCATGGTGGGAAACTGGCTACGTCATCTTCTTCGGCACTTATCTGGGCTACATCCTGATGATGATAGGTCAGAAGACACTCCGACCCACTGTGGTTTCGGTATACAATTATGTGCAGCCCTTGGTCTCTGTTTCTGTCAGCGTGCTCGTAGGCCTGGCTGTCTTCAAAGGCACGCAGGCTCTTGCCGCCCTCCTCGTCTTCTCAGGTGTTTGGCTGGTTATCAAGAGCAAGTCGAAACACGACATCGACAAGCACGACCACAGCCTGGCCTACGAGAAAAGGCATGCGTAAACTGATTTCATGTCGATAAAAAAAACAGTAACTGTCCTCATCTGATATAACCTTTCAGATGAGGACAGTCTTTTTTCGCCAAATTAGGTAACAAAACACAGCCAAATTAGGTAACAAATTACAGCCAAATTGGGTAATTCCAAGATTTCATCGTATATTTGCAGCAGAAATAAAAGATATCGCCTTTCTCGTCTGCAGAGGAGGATGGCCCAGTGCTACAACCAAGAACACAAGAGCTGCCTTGCGACAGGCATACGACTATTACGATGCAGTGGTTAAGACTGATATTTCAAGGGTAGATGAAATCAGCAGAAACAGCGAACGAACCAAGCTCCTTCTGCGTTCATACGCCCGTTCACAAGGTGGACAAGTCAGTATCGGAGCCATACGACAAGACATGATGGAAAATGATGATGAGACGCTGGCAGACAAGACTGTTCAGAGTTACATCGGTGCGCTCAAAAAAATCTTCGTCATAGAGGACATGCCTGCCTGGAATCCGAACCTTCGCAGCAAGACAGCCATCCGTTCGGCTGAAACCCGATATTTCGTTGATCCATCTATTGCTGTGGCAGCATTAGGTCTTGGTCCTGATGACCTCATCAACGACTTGGAGACTTTCGGCTTGCTCTTCGAGACCTTATGCGTTCGTGATCTTCGTGTATATGCAGATGCCATAGATGGCAACGTCTATCATTATCGCGACAAGAACGGCTTGGAATGTGATGCTGTTCTCCATCTCCGCAACGGTTCATACGGTCTCATCGAAATTAAGCTGGGTGGTGCACAAGCCATCGAAAAAGGAGTCTCTACGCTAACTGCTCTTGCTGACAAGATAGACACAACCAAGATGAAATCCCCATCTTTTATGATGGTACTCACAGCTGTCGGCGACTATGCTTACCGCAGAGAAGACGGAGTATATGTGGTGCCTATCGGCTGCCTGAAAGATTAACTTTGTAGAGAATCCAGGCTACTTGTATTATTCCAATGCTGGCACATTCATTCCTGGCACTTTGGAGAATGTTTTGAGGGACGAAGAGCCTCAGACGCATTTTCGCAATGAATGTCTGTGTAGGGCTATGGTAGATTTCAACATGATTGATACTGTAAGCCGTGGTATCAAGAAAATGTTCAATGAGCAATGGCGCAGACATTTCCCTATGCCAGACTATGAGATTGACCAGATAAAGAAAATTGCATCAAAACAACAACCGATGTCGAAATTTAGATGTATACGACTAAGGAACATAAAACAATTACCAGTAGATGAGGACGACTTAATTAATTATGGTTCGTGCTCACACGTACGTATAATTTATTTTTTATAAAAATGTATCAAAGTATCATTTTTGATGTTCTGCACCGTTATATCTAATTGATATATTAGCAGTTGCCGGCAATGAGACTTTTCGAGAAATATGACGAGAAGTATCATAGAAGTATCATAAAAGTCGCATTTTTGGCGAAAAAATATCATTTTCGATGCAACATTTTGCCATTTTCCACGTTATTAAGATAATCAATTATTAACTTAATACCCAATAACACATGGACGAAAAAGAACTGCTGAGAAAAGCTTTTGAGTATGGCGAGGTGCCAGGCATCATCACCTACTGCTTCACCGAACTTTGTCCGATGAAAAACAACTGTATCCACTATCTCGCCTCGCTCTACAAGAACGACGACACCAAGCGGGGCCATGCCATCTTCCCCAATGCCTTGAAAGACGGAAAATGCGAGTTCTTCGCCCCACTGCGTATCGTGAAAATGGCCTGGGGATTCGACAAGCTCTTTGCCGAGGTGAAGTTGAAGGACGCTCCCCTGCTCCGCTCCGAGATGAGAAGCTACCTCGGCAGCAAGGGACAGTACTACCGATATAAACTGGGACAACAGAAACTCGTGCCCGAACAGCAGGAACACATCAAGCAACTCTTCGCTCGCTTCGGTTACAAGGATGTGGATTTCGAATACTTCGCCGAGGAAATCGACTTCACGAGTATCTGATGAAGAATCCTGCCACCCATGGTTTCTCCGTGCCCACCACATGTTCCCTTACGGACCGACGGACGGGCATCGACTGAACAAGCCTTGGGCATCGACTGAACAAGCCTCGGGCACACACTGCCAACACAGCGGGCAACAAGTGCCCAAACTGGAAGCCTACTTTTGGGCACTATACTTTCCTTTTCCAACAAGCTTTCAAAAAAAACATCATGAAGATTACAATCGTACACAACGACAATAAGAAACAACTCCTCGTCAGCACAAAGACGATGGAGAAACTACTGGAGCGCATCGCTAAGGACGACAGCAAGCAGAGCGTAACCCGATTCAGAGACTACGCCGCCTACATCGACGAAGACTATCGTTTCTACAAGGACATGCCTACATGGATGCACATCTATCCTGCCGCCGAGTTTGCGAAGGACGAGAACAGCAACCTGAAGATGAAGGTTTGTAATGGCATCCTGCTCCTCAAGTTCAACAACATCACCGACCCCGACGGCACGGAAGGCGTGAAGCGTTCGGTCGCCATCCTGCCCTCCACCTTTGCCGCACTGGAAAGTGCCGACGGAAAGAGCGTCATCGTGCTGGTAAAATTCACCAACCAGAACGACAAACTGCCTACTTCCGAGCCTGAGGCGGAACAGCTCTATCGCATCGCCTACCAACAGATCCATCCCATCTACCAAGCCGTGGTCAAGGCATCGCTCACCATCGGCGCCCAGGTTGCTTCCGTCGAGGCTTCTTCTGCCATGTCGAACGAACCTTCGCTGCACAACAGTTTCATGATGACGCTGGATGCCCACCCTTATTACAATGCCAAGGCGGTGGCGATGAGGATAGACTGTCATTACCGCACGGAAGGCACCGACCAGCAAGCCGATCCTGAAGCGAAAGGAAAGGCAAGAAACGAGGACATGGACTGCAAGGACGAGAAAAACGACATAGCAAGCATGATGCTGCTGTTGAGAAACCAATACAATTTCAGATACAACTCGGTAATGAAATACGTGGAATACCAGCCGAAGGAGAAAGGATGGTACGGATACCGACCCGTGGAGCCGAGGGTGATGAAAAGAATGACGCTCGAAGTACAGTTGGCTGGACTAAGGGTGAGCATCAAGGACGTGAGGAATTTTCTGGAGTCGGACTACATCAAGAATTACAATCCGATAGAAGAGTATCTCTATCTGTGCCACAACAAGTGGGACGGCAAGGACCACATCCGTGCCTTGGCCCGCACCGTGCCCACCAACAATCCATACTGGGCAGACTGGTTTTACACGTGGTTTCTCGGCATGGTGGACCAATGGCGTGGATACACGCATCGCCAGTACGGCAACTCGGTGGCTCCGCTCCTCATCTCCAAACAGGGCTTCAACAAGAGCACATTCTGCCGCCGCCTCTTGCCGCCCGAACTGCAATGGGGTTACAGCGACAACCTGATTCTCTCGGAGAAACGACAGGTGTACCAGGCGATGGCACAGTTCATGCTCATCAATCTTGATGAGTTCAACCAGATTTCGCCACAGGTGCAACAGGGTTTTCTGAAGAATCTTATCCAGTTACCTACGCTGAAATACAAGCCGCCGTACGGAAGTCACGTCATGGAGTTTCCACGCCTCGCCTCCTTCATCGCCACGAGCAACATGAACGACATCCTCACCGACCCATCCGGCAACCGCCGTTTCATCGGCATCGAGTTGACGGGCCCCATCGACGTGAGTGTCCGCCCCAACCACCAGCAACTTTTCGCCCAGGCGCTTGTGGCGTTGGGCAATGGCGAGAAGTGTTATTTCGACGCCGAGCAGGTGAAGCTCATCATGCAGAGCAACTGCCAGTTTGAGGTGGTTCAGCCGATAGACCAGTATTTCCGTCTCTACTTCGAACCTGCCGACGACGAGAAGGAAGGTGAGTACATGACGGCCGCCGAGATTTTCGACTTTCTGAAAAAGCAGATAGGTTCGTCGCTGAAAGTAAACAGCTTGATGGGATTCGGACGAAAATTGGCTAACATGACGCAACTGAACCACAAGCGTTTCGCCGATGGAATGAAGTATCTGGTAAAGAAAGATAAATCAGCCGCTTACCTTCCATGATACTTTTATGAGACTTTTCGGCACAAAATCCGAAAAGTCTCATTTGTTATATATACCTATCTATCAAAGTATTACAAACATATCAAAGTCAAAAAATGATACTTTGATACTTTTCTTTCAAAAAAAAAAACATTTACGGGTAAGAGATTAGCATCCAAAGTAAACCATGAGTCCACCCAGTATGATGTACATCACGGCGTATGGGATGGCGGAACGGAGAATCTCGCCGTCCTTGCCCTCCATGTCGCATGCGGCAGTGGCGATGGCGATGCTCTGCGGACTGATCATCTTGCCACCCGTGGCACCTGTGGTATTGGCGGCAACAAGCCAGTTGCTTTGACTTCCCTCCACCCCGAAGAAAGTATCAGTGCCCGTCATGCCGAGCTGGTTGGCAACATGAGCCTGGAGCTTGGCGAAGAGAATATTGGATGAAGTATCAGAACCCGTTACGAAGGTACCGATGGCACCAATCATCGGAGCTACCAACGGATAGAAATCACCCGTCACAGCCACCAAGCCCGAGGCGATGGAAGTTATCATACCCGAATAGTTCATCACACTCGCCAAGGCTATCAGCGAACAGATGGTAACCACCGTCTTGCGCAAGTTCACCGTGGTTCGAGCCAAGATGACCATCAGTCGCTTGAAGCTCAACCCCTGTACCAATCCACCAATCGTAGCACCCATAAAGAGCATCAACCCTGCATTCGAAATCCAACCGAACTTAAAGGTACTGCCCAGCACCGGCAGATGAACGGCACTCACCAAATGCGTCTTCAGGAAGGCGTTGACTGGAGGACAGAGCGCACCCGACACCAAGATAAACACCAATATAAAGAGGTAAACGCTCCATGCCTTGAAGCTCTCGGCACAAGAGAAGGTCTCCTGTTTCTGCACCTTGCTCTTTCTCGCAAACACCTTGGCATAAACGATGATGGCAGCAATGGCAGCGATGGAGCCTATGATGGCAGGAGTCTCCGAACCGAGATAATAGCCGCAGACGAACTGCACCGCCACTGAAATCATTCCCACCCAAAGGGATATGACAAGGTTCTTGACGAGATTACGTCTGTCGGTAAGGGTAAGAATGATGAAAGGCAGGATGATGAAGAGCGGAGACAACTGGATGATGGCGAACGCCGATGTCTCGCAAATCTGCGCCACCGATGCCGAGCCGCTATCCGCCACCTCATTGCAGAGCGTGGTGACAGGCACACCGACGGCACCAAATCCCGTTGCCACCGTGTTGCCGACCAAGGACACCAGAGCCGAGAACATGGGTTTGAATCCCAGTCCGATGAGGATGGCGGCAGGAATCGCCACCGCCGTTCCGAAGCCAGCCATGCCTTCGAGCAATCCGCCAAATCCCCAGACGAGCAACAGCACAAGCAATCCCTTGTCGTCGGTAATCGAAGTAAATTGTTTCTTGATAACCTCAATCTGCTTGCTTTCCACCAATATATTATAGCTATAGATAGCCATCAGGATGATGATGAGGATCGGGAACACCGCCTTCAGCAGACCTTCCACCACAGCCCATCCCGTCAGGGCGAGGATGCTGTCCCCCGCATGTTCCGGGGCTATCATCCCCAGTGGAGAGGCGGCGAAAAGAGCCAGCAATACAGTTACTACGAGTGTCAACAAGGCGCTCTTATGTCCTGCCATCTTGAAGCCGAGCATCAAGACGAAGAGCAACACAATGGGTACAATAGAAATAATAGATGCCATAAGTTATTCAGATTTTTATGTTTTTGCCTGCAAATATAACAATTTTCTTTGAGAATAGTATATATTCTTTTTAAAGAAATAAGTATTTTTAATCATAGTATTCGTAAAACACTGATACACAGCTGATTTACCTTAAACGACAGAAAAGTCTCAATGCAGATTCCATTTGCCTTCGAAGAGGTAATGATTTAACGCTTTTAATCGAAAAATACTAAAATGTGCAGAATTTGAGTTGTTATTATGACTTAAAGTGGATGTTTTCTTCGATGGAGATTATAAACTGCAACGGTCTGTCGCAGTTTTACTTTGGACAACCTACCAGCTTTGATAAGTAAGTTCAGAGACGATGTTTAGACCATATTACATTTCGCGCGTGTGAATACGTCAAGAGGGGGAAACGCGAACTGCTACCAATTCAGTCGTGTTACGGATGTGCAAGAGGGGGAAAAAAGCTATCGGATAACAACTTCGGAGCACAAATTGGTGTCAATTTGCTATTTCGGCATCTATTTTATAGTTAAATATATATAAAAACGTATTATAATTACGGAAGTGAACGATAAATGCAGTTTCAGTTTCAAAAATTATTTGTATTTTCGTAGCAAAATTACGATAATAGATAAAATATTGCGATATGATACGAGATTTTTGGGTAAAGAACTATCTTTCCATTCGCGACAAGCAGGAATTAAGCTTCGTGGCCAAAGGACCATCTTCGGAACTTGTCACCGAAGTCGCTGATGGTGTGTTCTTGTACAAGTTAGGCATCCTATATGGTTCAAACGCTTCGGGCAAGTCGAATATGCTGATAGCCATGAATGAGGTGTTCCGCCTGTTGGTCATGCCAAAGGCTGATGCGACAGTCGAAATTGGCGGTTGCATACCCTTTGTGCTTACCAAAAATGAGCCAACAGAAATGCACGTATCATTCTATGCCGATGGCACCCGATATGATTATGACGTCAAGTTCAACGGCAAGCACATTTTGAGTGAAGCCTTGTACTATTACCCCAATAAATCGAAATCGCTGTTCTATGAGCGCAGTTTTGTGGGTGAGAATGTACAGGCAGACATCAAGTTTGGTGCGAGTCTAAAACTGCAAGTCAAGACGCAGGAGAGCATCCGCGAAAATACACTAAACAACCACAGCGTGTTGTCCGTTTGTCGAAAGGCTGCCTTGAAAGAAGACATTGCTCCCTTCAACACGCTTCACGCATGGATTATGTCCAATTATCACGACGTGGACGGCGATGTAGAAAAGGGACTCGTTGAAATTTTGAAGGATGCTTACAGCAATCCTAAGAAGCGTAAGTTCTATAACACAATGCTTCAGAAGGCCGACTTGAACATTCTGGAATATCGTCCTGTCGTTGAAGACCGCATTGTGCCTAATGATTTCCGCGAGCGTATCCAGAAGGAGAATATCCCCGAGGAGATGAAAGATGTCCTGTTGAAGCCTACTACAGATTCCATTACCTTCTTGAACCATTCCGACAATGGCGATTTTGATATTCCCCTCAGATGGCAGTCAAAGGGTACTCAGAAGTACATCCGCATTCTCGATGCATTATACGACTTGATAACAAGTCCTCACGTGTATTATCTTGATGAACTGGGCGAGGATCTGCACAACGACTTGTTGTACTACTATCTCAATGTCTTCATCTTTAACTCTGACAAGTCGCAATTGGTTATCACGAGTCAGGAGACCACTCTCTTGTCGCAGGATATGATTAACGAGAACAGAGGTGTGGTGTGGTTTGTTGAGAAGAACAAAGAGACTGCTTCATCCGAATATGCCCGTGGCGACTCATTCGGCCTGCACAAGAACCTGTCGCTTTACAATTCATACCGCATTGGTAGATTGGGAGCCAAACCAGAACTTGGTAGTATCTTTATAAATCTGGAGGACTGATATGGGAAAGCTACGACAGACAGCACTCATCTTGGGTGAAGGACCAACGGAGTTCTTCTACTTCAAGTCCTTATGCGACGTGTTCAAGCGCCTGACCATCAAGCCAGACTATCCGAAGCATACCAACATCAAGGAACTGGATGCAAAGATAGCAGAGGGTGTGGCAATGGGTTACAGCCATATCTTCTGCATTATCGACATGGACACGAAGGACAAAGAGCCTGAGCGTTCACAATACCAAAAGTTAAAGGCAAAGTACGCCAAGCCTATCGACAAACCAAAGAAAGGTATCTACTGTGAGGTAGAGTTTTTCGAGACTCACCGCTGCACAGAATTATTCTTCCTCTATTATTTCCGTTACACCTCTCGTCCATACGAGACACAAGAGCCGTTGCTCAAAAACCTCAACCAATGTGTGGAGTATCGGAAGACGATAGAGTTCTTCATCAAAGCCAAAGGACTTCATGGTTACTTTGAGCGCAATGGTGGTAGTCTTGAAAATGCTATGGTTAATGCCAATCGGTCAATGGATGAGAAGCAAAAGGAAGGTAGAGATTATACTTACTCCGAGTTGGGGAGGCTGATGAGAAGGTTAGACGAAGTACAATAGGGATACATTTAATTGTTAAAAATATGGAAGTAAATATATTAGAGACCATCTCAAGAAACTTGAAGCTATTATTAGCGAAGTATAACACACAAAGTGCGTTAGGTCACTTGTCGTTTCTGATGACGTGTATAACCAATGGTTCCGCTCAAGATGAATTGGGGAAATTGATTTCTCCTATGCGCCAACTATATTATCTTGCAGGCTTATTAGTGACACAAGAAAGTGACGGCACAGATGAAATTCAGTATTCAAAGGCTGATTGGGAGAAGATTGTTGGATATCTTATAGAGATTGAGAAAGAATATTACAAATTATTCCTTCCATCTACATCAGAAGAAGTGACCGAAGAATGGAAAAAGAAAGTTGGGGCGGCAATGCCAACGTTTTTGTCTTATTTTAATCTGGGACCACTGAATTATGAGGAACAAGTGATAGAGCAGATTCGTGGAACATTCACCACATTGGATGATGTGATTGTTGCCAAGACAGGACTAACAACGGAAGACTATCTGCAATTTTATGAAAATCTTGATGCTTGGTGCCAATATAATTTCCAGTCTTTAGGAATCGGCGCACCGCAATACCCATTGCGTGATAACTGGAGAGAATATACAAACATTAAGGTTGGTGTCATAGATGAAGCCCCAGAGGAGATAAAGCAAATAGGAGCAGAAAGGTTACCAATGATGACTTTGGTGGCCGACCCAGGTATCAAGTATAGATTCAAGGCAGAAGATTTGGCTACAAATGGTTTGTCGATAGACAAGGTTAATATCATTTTGTCACAATTCGCCATCAAGAGAGGAACGACAGACTTCTTGTATTATACAGGACAGAATCCGTTGGTTTTTCATCCAATAGTTGATTTGGAGAACGGGCTCTATCAAGTATTCGAGGAAAAGAGAGTTCTTCATGCCATCCTTTACAAACTTGACGAGATTTGTAAAGAGAAGGATAAGTCAAAAGCTCGACTGACACATAGTAAAGGTCATTATCTAGAAGATAAGATAGAGAATCTGTTCAGAAAATTTTTTGGCAAAAAAGCCGAGATTATCAATAACTATGTTATCGATGGTTGTGAACAGGATATTATAGTGCTTTGGAATGGACATATGTTTGTTATAGAAGCAAAAGCCTATACAAATAGGGAACCTTTCCGCAATGCAGATAAAGCCTTCACTAGGATTAAAGATGACTTTAATAGTTGCATTGGATATGCCTATAAACAATGTAAGCGAATTGAAAATAAGATGAAAGCGGGAAAACCGTTTGATTTACTTGATAAGAACGGTAACGTAATTAAGACCATTAATCCTGCGGATTATGATGGGAACGATTTCTATATCATAGTGAACCAAGAATCGTTTGGTCAGATTCAAGTGGATTTGTCAATGTTCTTACAAGTGGGAGAAGGTGAGAACTATCCATGGGCTATAAGATTTGATGACATAGAGGTATTCTTGCTGACATTAATCGCAAAAAAGGAAAAACCGCAATACCTCGTGGATTTCTTGATCATGAGAGAATATCTGCATGGACACATCATCTGTTCTGATGAATGTGAAATTTGTGGTGGTTATCTCACAGGAAAATTGACTCAGGACATGGCGGAAGGTGACGATATTATCACAACTGCTCCCGATTTAGCTTCTGTCTTTGACGACCAATACCGAAAAGGAATGGGATTCGAGAAAGAGAAGCATTGGAAGGAGAAACATGATGGAAAAACAATATTTTGGGGGTAATAAATGTAAGATTATAGAAATCGTTCTCAGCCGAAAGAAATTTTTTAAACAATAATTATCTCGGGCGGAAACTGCATCATTTCATCAGTTTCCGCCCGAAATGATAGAAATTTAATGTTATAGAAAAGTTACTCCATACACACGCAAAGTTAGTTATCATCATATTATTTCTGGTCGTAAACGAAAAGCATTAGCATCCACTCGCATTTGATAGAGTTTGATGTTCGGGTTTAGTTTTTCATGCGCATATTTTATCATCCATTCCCTTTCTGCCTTGTCTGTATTGACACCAAAATAGATGGAATCAAAACATTCTCCATTCAACGGCATATAATGGTGTATCTCACGCCTATCCCATGTCTCTTTAGGATGTTTGGCTTGTGCTGGGGTCAAGGCTGCATACATAGCACAGGGTCTTGGCATGACTAATCTTACCTCCTGTTCATATTCCCATTCTTTTGCTTTTGTTTGCCATTGATAATTGAATAGTCCCATTGCGTTACAATACCCATTTGGACGTTCAATTATGCTCTTATATTGAACATCAAGAACAAAAGGTTGTAGGTATATTTCTCCAAACATTGGAGGAACGGATTGCATCACCTTGTCTAAGTCAAGCCCGATATAGACTCCTTTGTGATTATAGCAATAATGTGCCCACATGAGTATAGAGTCATTGCATGCAGCTTGCAGGCAAAGGTCTTGAGGAGATGCGCATGAAACTCAAGCGTGCTGCCGTCACGGAGAGGAATATGCAGGAAAGCAAGTTCAAGAAACTTGTGCAGGCAAGACGCAAGGCGAGGGCATACTATGCGAAGAACCACAAACCAAAGAAGAGCAAGAACGGCAAAACCCTTGGAAGGCCACGAAAGCGCAAGAATGAGAAGTTTCAGCCAGAAATACTTGCCAATGGTGAGACTAAGGTGGAACTGTTGACTCATGTACGCTACCCTCTGCTCAAGAGCGGCAATGACTGGACGGACTGGCAGAAGAAAGGCATGAAGATTCTCTTCGAACTGGATAACCGAATCAAGACCGGCTATGGTTTGGTCTGCGCATTGAGAAACATCTTCAAGAAGAAGCAGAGCCGCAAGAAGGCCAAGAAGGCATTACATGCGTGGTACAAGAATATAGGCAGAAGCCACATCAGAGAGCTAATCGCAGTACGTGACACTATAAAGGAGAAGGAGGAGTATGTATTGAATTACTTCAACAATCGTTCAACCAATGCTTCTGCAGAATCTCTCAACTCAAAGATGAAGGGATTTCGGGCGCAGGTGAGAGGAGTAGCAGACTTGCCTTTCTTCATGTACCGTATGATGATGATCTTCGGTTAACATGCCTGGTGGGCTATCCACGGACTTCCGCACCTGAGCCCATCTTTCGCTTACTTTTTACTGCCAACTTCGTCATTTATACATAAAAAAAGACAGAAAGCAAATCTCCCCATTCCCTATATATAATAAGGTATAAAGGGAGAAAAAGAGGGTAAAAACAGTCATATACCACAAACGTGGTAGTAAGAATGCCACTATTATGCGATTTCACAACTCGTTTTTTCGCCGTACCTTTGCATCGTCAATCAGAAATAATAAACAATTTAAAGAAAGGACATAGATTATGAGTACAGAAAAGAAACTTCGCTTTGAGACACTTCAGTTGCACGTAGGTCAGGAAAATCCAGATCCAGCTACCGACGCCCGTGCGGTGCCAATCTATCAGACTACAAGTTACGTGTTCCGCAACTCTCAGCACGCTGCTGATCGATTCGGACTCCGTGACGCAGGTAACATCTATGGTCGCTTGACCAACTCTACTCAGGGTGTATTCGAAGACCGTGTGGCTGCCCTCGAAGGTGGTGTGGCAGGTCTTGCCGTAGCTTCTGGTGCTGCCGCTGTTACCTACGCTCTGCAGAACATCCTTCAGAATGGCGACCACATCGTAGCAGCCGACAATATCTACGGTGGTACTTATAACCTCATCACTCATACATTGACCACACAGGGCGTCAGCTACTCCATCGTGGATCCTCGCAACTTCGAGCAGGTAGAGGCGGCCATCCAGGACAACACCAAGGCACTCTATGCCGAGACCTTCGGAAATCCTAACTCAGATGTAACCGATATCGATAAGTTGGCTGAGATTGCTCATCGCCACAACATCCCATTGATTATCGACAACACCTTCGGCACTCCATATCTCATCCGTCCTATCGAGCACGGAGCAGACATCGTGGTTCACTCTGCCACTAAGTTCATCGGCGGTCATGGTTCTTCTCTCGGTGGTGTCATCGTAGATGGCGGTAAGTTCGACTGGAAGGCCAATGCCGACAAATTCCCTACTCTCGCCAAGCCAGACCCATCTTATCATGGTGCCGTATTCGCAGATG